>MDTB01052389.1_pt1 | contig 54719 bp, 58 predicted proteins | sample 811161 | NCBI WGS metagenome assembly MDTB01 (sample SAMN05326650, study PRJNA326480) | marine metagenome | isolation source: seawater | place: Mediterranean Sea | collected 2009 | reverse complement strand
TGATTTTGAAAAGAATGGATCTAAAACATCCATTCCTAAAAATAATCCTGCATTATCAATAAATCCAAAAACCATACCAGAAACCATTCCAACCATTACAGTTTTTGAAGGAGGCATTTTATCTATATTTAAAAATTGTCTAACTGTTAATTTAGGATTTTTTTTTTTCTCTGATGCATACGCATATTTAAATGCAATACTTATTAATATTGAACAAACTATTAGTAATATTGCTGCTTGTAAATATTCTTTTTCTTTAATAGCCATAATATATATACTATATTAACATAAAAATTAATTATTAATTAAATAAAATAATTTATATAGTTTTATTTATATTTTTAAATTATATTTTTTAATAAATTCATCTTTTTTTATAATTTTAATTCCTTTTTTTTTTGCTTTATCAAGTTTAGATGATTTTTTGTTAATATCATTGCATATAACAAAATTTGTATCATTTGATATTGAATTTATAACATCTCCACCATTTTTTAAAATAATTGATTCCAAATCTTTATCTCTAAATCCAGTAAAAACAACTTTAAAATTATTATTAAATAATTGTTTTTTTTGTTTTTTTTTAATATTATTATTTTTTAAATGTGATATGTTATAGATTTTATTTATTTCAGTAAAAAATGTTTTAAATTCATCTAAATTATCAATAAATTTGTTTGTTGTTATTTCACTAAAACCATCAATATCCATTATTAATTCATATAATTTTTCTTCATTAAATTTTTTATTAATAATATCAGGTATTTCTTTTATAATTAATTTCAATTTACGATGTCCTAATCCTTCTCCAAATATATTACTAGCATGCATAAATAATTCTAACGAAGTATTTTTTAATGCTTTTTCTGTATTATTATCTAAATTATTAAGTAATTCTTGTCCAATACCATCAATTTCCATCATACTTTCATGATCAGAATTTAAAATTAAATCATATGTATCATAACCATTATTTACTAACTTTGTTAAAATACCTTTACCAAATCCTTTTATATCTAAAGTTTTAAAAAAATGTACAAATTTTTTAATCTTTATATCATTATTATCTAAATCAATTGTTTTAATATCAGTTTTATTTTTATTCCATTTATATTTATCTTTAGGCATTTGAGCAGTAATATTATTATTTTTTTTTATTTCATGTATTTTTGGAATAACATCTCCACTTAATATAACACTAACTTCTTTTCCAGGACCAATGTTATTTTTATAAATATATCCAGCATTATTTCCAGTAACAAAAGAAATTTTTTTACCTTCAATAATAACAGGATCAATTTCAATTCTTGGTTTATAATATCCACCTTTCGATAAAGCCCAATGTACTTTAATAACAGTAGTTTCTTTTATATTTTTAGTATTAATATTTTTATAAGCAACCGCATATTTTGGATTTTTATTTTTATTATTATATGGATAAAGTTTACTATTATCATGAATGATAATACCATCAATTTCATATTTACTTTTTTTTCGTCTTTCTCCCAATTTTTTAGCTAACCAATCTATATTTATATCATTAACTGTTTCATTATAAACTACTTCTTTAAATTTTCTTTTTCCTAATTCACTCATTTGATCTTTAATTTTATATTCAGGATTTATAATAGCATAAGGTATAAATTTTGTTACTTTTGCGATCTTGATATTTTTTTTTTTTTTAAATTTTTTGTATTAACTAAACCCGCTACAAGATTTCTAGCATTAGAATATTCTTTAGATAATGGTTTAAAATCTTTTTTACTAATAATTAATTCTCCTCTAATTGCCCAACCTTTAGGAATATTATCAATAGTTGTTTTTGGTATAATATATTTTATTAATTGTGAAATCTCCCTTCCTTTATCGCCGTTCCCTCTTAAATACATATTTATTTTTCCATCTTCTTCCTGAATCATTGCTGATACTCCATCTAATTTATCACTAATAGTATGGGGGCCTTTATATTTATTTAACCATTTTTCTAATTCAACAACTTTTCTTACTTTATTAATACTAGGCATTTTATATTTTAATTTAATAGGATTATCAGAAATAGTGACTCCTATTTGTTTTAATATTTTACTATTTGGTTTTTTTTTTTCCAATATTTCTAAAATTAAATCATATATACTATCAGGTACCATTGCTTTATCTTTACGATATGCAATATTTAATCTATCAACCAAGTTTTCTAAATTTTTTCCATTTAATTTTTTAGCATACTGAATTGGTATATTTTTAAGATTAGTTTTTTCTTCTTTTGTAAATGAACTCATATTTTATATATATATATATACATAAAAAACAGTAAATTTTTAAATAAAAAAAAAATCAAATTTTTAACAATTTATTATCCTTAATGTATAATTAATTATAATATAATATTAATGGTCTATGTTCTTAGACTACAAAAAGAACTCATTAATTTGAAACATAATTATTCTCATAAATATTTTATAAATGAAACTACTGTAAAATATTTTACAAATTTTTTAAAAGTTAATAAAAAAATAGAAATTTGTTTTTATGTAAATAATATATTATTAAAAATAAAAATTATAATTAATGATAATTATCCTTTTAATCCTCCAGAAATTTATGTAAATTCATATAAATATATTGATTTATTAATAATACCAAAAAAAATGTTAGAGTTATTAACTGAGGAATGTTTATGTTGTAATAATATATTACATGATTGGATTGCTAGTTATAATATAAAAGATATATTAGAAGAAATAGAAAAAAATTTAAAAATAAAACAAAGAATATTAGAAAAATTTTTATTTAAAAAAATAATTAAAAAATATCTAATTAAAGATTTAAATATTATACTTAATTATTTATAAAAATCAATAATAATTTAATTAATTTTTTAATAAATTTATAAAAATAATATATATAAATAATATATGAATGAAATTATAAATATTAATAATACAAATAAACATTTATTTCCTCAAGAAGAAAATATAAATTATAGTAAATTACAAATAACTAAAGAGGGATTATATAGTATTACATATCCTAAATATTCAGAATTAATAACCAAATATATTAAAGAATCATTATTTGATAAATATAATTTAAAAGATTTAGTTATAACTGATGCAACATCAAATGTTGGTGGGAATGTATTAAATTTTTCAAAATATTTTAAAAATGTAAATGCAATAGAATTAGATAAAATAACTTGTAATGTATTAAGAAATAATATAGAGGTTTATAATAGGAATAATGTAAATATATATTGTGGTGATTCAATAGATATATTAAAGAAATTAAATCAAGATATAATATTTTTTGACCCTCCTTGGGGAGGTAAAAAATATATGAAGAATAAACATATAATATTAAAATTATCAAATATTAATATAAGCAAAATAATAAATAGTTATATAAATAAAGTATTATTGATAGTAATGAAAGTACCAATTAATGTAAATTTATCTGAACTTATAAAAAATATAAATTTTTGTAAAATAGAATTTTATAAAATACGTAATTATGGTTTAATAACATTTAAAAAACTATGTATATACAATATATAAATTATTATTATACTTTATATATTATAATGTTTCCATATTGTTTAATAATAAATAATATAATTCCTTTTATATGTATTTCTGATTATTTACTAAAATTTAAATGTATAAATAAATATTTTAATAAAAAAATAATATGTCATAACCCAAAATTATTATATCGTAAATGTTATAATTGTAATAGACATAGTTTTAGAGTTATAAGTGATAATAAAAGATGTGCAATACAAAATTGTATATCAAGAGATATATTACATCCTTTTAATTTATTAAAAGATATATATGGAAATGATTTTTGTTCAGAAAACTGTTTAATAAACAGAAAGAAAAAAAAATAAAAATATTATAAAAATAATAATTATTTTATATAAAGTATATATATATGGATTACGAAAAAAAATATTTAAAATATAAATTAAAATATTTAAGTTTATTAAAAGATACAGGTGGTGGTGTAGGTGTAGCAAAATTAAATAAAAAAAAAAATTTAGAAAAATGTATTTATGAATGTAAAAGTAAGTATGCCAATATTATTAAAAATAATGATGAGAATGATGAAAATAATAATAATAATAATGATAATGATAATGATTCAAATGGTACACTAGAAATATTAAGTAATTCTTTAAAAAATACAGGTAATTATATACAAAATACTTTTTCAAACATGATGTCAAATGAAAATAAAGAAAAAGAACAAATAGAAAAAAAAGAAAATAAAAAAGATTTTGTAAAAAGAGAAACACAATTGATACTTGATAAAAATGAGTTTGATAAAAAAACAACACAACAAAAAAATAGAGAAAATTTATTGAAAAGAATGAAAAATCATAATAATAAAAAAATCAAACGTAGTAATAATTTAAGAAATACACCAGATATACCATATGGTAATTCTAATTTAGAATATACATATAAAAAAGAAAGATTACGAGCTTTAATGGAGCGTAGAAAAAAATTAATGAATGATAATTTATAAATATATGATATACATTAATTATTATACATAATTAATATATATTAGTTAAAGAAATATATATAAATAATATTATTTATATCACATTTAATAATATGTCAGATAGTGATTATATTGAAGACAATTATGAATCTTCTTATTCTTCATCAGAAGATAGTATTTGTAAAAAAAAATCAAAGAAATTTACTAAAGAGGGATATTTAAAGGATAATTTTGTAGTAGATAATAAAACAAAAAAAAGAAAATTAGATGAGGATGAGTATGATTATGATTATGATAATTATTATGAGAATGAGTTAATTAAAGCAAGTAAAAAAGATCCATTATTAAAAAAAATAAAAAATGTAATAGATAATAAAACAATAACATTAGAAAAAATATCAAAATCAAAAATATCATTTGATGAAAAAGTAGAATTAACAGAAAAATATCTTATATTGCAAACAATACCAATTGAAACAGAAGATTATAATGAATTAAGAGATTATATCAATAATAAATTAAATAATAACATTAAATTAACAGAAGATGATTTATTAATTGAGGAAAAATTAAAAGAAATTAATAAAACAAATATTTCTATAAAAGAAAAAATATTAAAATCTAATTTTGATAATAAAATAAAAGCATTAATATATAGGAAATATGAATTGATGTTGGAAGCATGTTCAGAAGATAAACAAAAATATAAAGAGTGGTTAGATTGGTCATTATCAATTTCAGATAAAAGTATCAATTTATTTAATGGAGAGAATGAATTATTAAAAAATTTAAAAAAATTAAAAAAAGTAATGAATAAAAAGTTATATGGCATGTATGATGTTAAAGAAAGAATTTTAGAAATAGTAACTGGTATGTATACAAATAAAAATAGCAATAATAGATGTTTAGCATTAACAGGTCCACCAGGTGTAGGAAAAACTGTATTGGCTCAATGTATTGCAGAATCATTAAATTTACCATTTGTACAAATTTCATTAGGGGGGGCAAAAGATTCATCTTTTTTAAGAGGTCATAGTTCAGTCTATGTTGGTTCAAAGCCAGGTGTTATTGTAAATGCTTTAAAAAGATTAAATTGTAATAATGGAATTATATTTTTTGATGAATTAGATAAAATTCAAAATACTGCTGAGGGAGCAGAAGTAAAATCTACATTATTACATATATTAGATTATTCCCAAAATAATAATTTTAGAGATGATTATATGCCAGAAATACCAATTGATCTATCTAAAATATTTTTTATATTATCACAAAATTCTTTAAATATAGAATCGGATGTAGATAAAATATTAAATGATCGTATGCCAATAATAAATTTAGATGGATATAATATTAATGATAGAATAAAAATAGGATTACATTATCTCGTACCGAAAATAATGAATAATTTAGGTATAAACAATAAAGAAATAATAATAAATGAAAAAGCGGTTACATATATAATAAAGAAACAAAGTATACAAGAATATGGTGTTAGGCAATTGGAAAGAAATTTACAAAATATTTTACAAAAATTAAATTTATTAAGAATGCATAAACTAGATAAAAAAAATAATATTTTGGATTTAAGTTATTATTTAAACGATTTTAAAATACCATTTACATTAAAAAAAAAACATATAAATAAGCTATTTAATGAATATGAATAATTATCCAATAATAAATTATATTTATTAATATAATTTATTAATAAATATAATGAAATATAATAAAGTATATCCAAATTCGTATATTATAGATTTAGAAGAGAAAGAATATAAAAAAATATTATTGTATATGAAAGATTATATTATTAAAAATAAATATGATATAAATAAAGATAAAGATAAGATAATTTTATTATATAATTTATATAATTATTTATTTTAATAAATAATTATTATATAACTTGTTAAAAACTATGTGAATTACTAATAGAAACTTTAATATCTAATATCATTTTTTCTAAACTATTCAGTATATTTTTTTTTTCATTTATTTTAATTAAAATATGTTCTCTTAATTCTAAGAATTTTATATCTTTATCATATTGAGTAAACATCCTTTGAAGAGTTTCTGAATCTTCAATTAATTTATTTATATCATTATTTAATTTTTCCCATTGTGAATCTATAAACTTAAGTGCTTCTTTAAATACTGTTTTAGACATACCTGTATTTTTATTATTATTAACATTAATATTCTTATATGAATTATTAAATGAAGACATTTATTTTATATATTTATTTATAAAATAAATATATAAAAGAATAAAGATTATAATACTTATTATTACAAATGAACAAAGGAGATTTTTTTGACAAAACTTTTAATTGGCCACATAAAATGAATAGAAAAAGAAAAAAAAGGAGGTTGAATGATGATGATGATGATTTTTATGAACCACTTGATTTTTATGGAAATAATGATGTTAGATGTGTCGGTAATAGAATATATTTTAATTGTTCTGTAAAAAATTCCACAATAAGTAAATTAACAAGAATTATAGAACAAAAAAATTATGAGTATAAAATGATAATTTCTCATGAATTAATTGGTAAGGCTGAACCTGCGCCATTATATTTACATATCAATAGCGGTGGTGGTGATTTAATGGCAGCAATGTCTGCTGTTGATGCCATGAAAAGATCTGTTGTTCCAATTTATACTGTTGTTGATGGTAAAGCAGCCAGTGCTGCTTCATTAATGAGTGTATGTGGTGTAAAAAGATATATTACAAGACACTCATATATGTTAATACATCAATTATCTAGTGGTGTTATCGGAAAATATCAAGATATAGAAGATGAATATGATAATTGTAATTTAATGATGGATGATATTATAGAGATATATAAAGAGGGATCTAATTTGACAGAAAAAAAAATAAAGAAATTTTTAAAAAGAGATAAATGGTGGAAAGCAGAATTATGTATGGATTATGGTTTAGTTGATGATTATATCGAAAATGCAGAACCTGCGCCATTAGATTTGGTTGGTTTGTTAACTGCCGCTGCAAATGGTGGAGGAGTATAATTTTCTTATAATACGTATTTTTATTTAAAAATACGTATTTTATTTAAAAATAATTTCATAATTAATATTAAATGAGTGATTATTATAATGTTTTAAAATTAAATAAAAATTGTTCAGATAATGATATAAGAAATGCATATAAAAAAATGGCTGTAAAATGGCATCCAGACAAAAATTCAAAAAATAAAGAATTTGCAACAAAAAAATTTAAAGAAATTTCAGAAGCTTATAAGATTTTAGGAGATTTAAAAAAAAGACAATTATATGATAAATATGGTAAAGAAGGAATAGAAAATAATAATAATAACTATAATTATAATTATACTAATAAAGATTTATATGAAAAAGAAATATTAAAAGACTTATATAATATAAATAAAAATAATTTTAATGAGAACAGCCAGAATGGACCAAGTATATCATATAATTTAAATTGTTCAATAAAAGAATTATTTAGTGGATGTGTTAAAAAAATAAAAATAAAACGGAAAATTTTTAATAATAAAAAAGAAATTATTAGACGTGAATTAGATATTATTACTATAAAAGTAATAGCTGGTTGGAAAGAAGGAACAAAAATAACTTTTAAAAATAAAGCAGATATATACCAAAACATGAAACAAGGTGACTTAATAATAACAATAAAAGAACAAAACGGTAAAGTAATGAATAGACTTGGTAATGATATTATTATGAATAAAGAAATTACTTTAATGCAATCTCTTATAGGTATTGATTTTTTTATAACATTATTAAATGGAAAAAAAAAAGAATACGATTAAAACAATTATATAATTTTAATAATAAACATACAATAAAAAATGAAGGTATGCCTATTAGAAAAAATGGTAAATTAATTGGTAATGGAGATTTAATTATAAATTTTAATATAAAAATTCCAATATTAGATGATATAGATAAAAAAAAAATTCATCATATTTTAAAGAAATATTAATATATATATAATATTATATATTAATATTATGAATTATAATTTAGTAAATATAAATAAATGGAAATCTACTCCTTTTAATTTAAATTCAATTTGTTTTCCACCAAATTTATCATTAGACTATGATAATACCTTAACACCTATTGATTTAAATGAAAAATATTGTTTAGATGATAAAATACATTCTATGAGAAAAAGTGCTGAATGTCATAGACAAGTAAGAAGATATATACAACCATTGCTTAAACCAGGTGTTAAGTATTTAGATATTTGTAAAAAATTAGAAGAAAAAACTGTTGAATTAATGGGTAGGAATGATTTAACACAAGGTGTGGGTTTTTATACTAGTTGGTCAGTGAATGATGTAGCAGCGCACGATAGTGCAATACCAAATGATACTAGAATACTAAAATATGATGACGTATTAAAATTAGATTTTGGTACACATGTTAATGGTTATATTACTGATTGTGCATTTACAGTTGCTTTTAATCCAATATATAAACCATTATTAGATTCTACAAAGGAAGCAACTTGGGAAGCTATTAAAATGGCTGGTCCAGATGTAAGAATGAATGATATAAGTAATAAAATAAAAGAAACAATTGAATCGTATGAAATGGAAAAAGATGGAAAAGTTATACCAATAAGAAGTATAGGAAATCTTGGTGGACATAATATAAAACAATATCAAATTCATGGTGGTGATATTATATTATGTAAACCATCATATGGTGGTTATTATGAAAATAGAAAAATGAAAGAAGATACATGTTATGCTATAGAAACTTTCGCAAGTACAGGTAGTGGACAAGTAATTGAAGATACCAATTCACATTGTAGTCATTATATGAAAAGTATAAACCATCCTAAAATACCATTACAATTTAATATTACAAAAAAATTATATAATCATATAACTAATAAACGTAATACTTTGCCTTTTTGTACAAGATGGTTAAATGATACATTTGAAAATAATTATCAAACTGGATTAAATGAATTAGTTCAAAAAAATATAGTGAAAAAATATCCACCTCTAATTGATCCTTCTGGTGGTTACTCTTCACAATTAGAGCATACAATTTATTTACATAAATCAGGTAAAGAAATATTATCATATGGGGAGGATTATTGAGCATATTATCTACCATATAACATTTTTTTATATCATTAATATTTATTACTTAATGAATAATAATAATAATTTTTTTTATAATGGATGCTTATCTGGTTCAAGTGTAATTTTGGGTATGATAAGTGGGCATTTATTTATGGAAAATATTAAAATGGAAAAACAGAGAACATCATTAAAATATAGTGTTATTACAAAAAATCTTATAAGAAAAGGTATGCATGGTTATCTCTCCGGTTTTTTTCCATGGGGAATTATGTTGGGATTTGGTAAGGGATTTATAGTTGGTTCTTTTTCAAATGAAATAGGTAATCATTTAAAAAAATATGATTTTAATGATAAAAATAAAAGTATAATTAAAGGTATTGGGACTGGTATAGTAGAATCATTATATATGAATCCAATTATGATGGCAAGAGCAAAAGTAAATAAAAAAATTAGTACTTCTTCTAATAATAATATCAAAGATTCCATATATATATTAAACAAAAGTATTAAACAAAATGGTATAAGAAGTATTTATAATGGTATTTCATTATTAGCATTAAGAAGATCTATTGATTGGGGTAGTCGATTCACATTTATACAATATTTTCAAAATAATATTATTAAATATTATAATTATCAAAATATTAATGATTTAACTATGTTTCAAAAATTTTATTCAACTGCATTAGGATCTGCTTTAACAACTCCATTCAGTACACCAATTGATAGACTTTTACCAATAATATATACATCTTCAAATTTTAAACAAGTTATAAAAAAAATTAAATATAATACTATAAAATATGGCGTAGTGCAAACTTTTTTTTCGGGATTAGTTATGCGTTCTATAAGTACAGGATATTATACAACATTTCTACTATTCATACCACATATAATAAATAAAAAAATATAAAAAATATATAGATTATTATTTTATAAATTATATATATATAATGAGTGAAGTAGTAGAAACAGAAGTATTAACAGATGAATTAAATGCAGGTTCCGGACCAATTGAGGAAGTACAAGAAGTAGTAGTAGGTAACCAACAAATTAATAATAGAGTTGCTAACGCATCACAGGTTGGCGATACACTAAAGAATATGTTAACATGGTCACCAAAACATTCTTCTTTAGGAAAACCATTATTTCTTTTTTATCTTGCTGTTGCAGGTAATTACATTGGAGGATTATTCAATGCAAGAGTACAAGAAATTTTTGAAAGTAATGAGACAGTTATGCATGTATTGGGATTTATTATTTTTTCAACGACTGTAAGTTCATATATTGATAATCCAACTATTGAAAGAGTATTAGGATACTCTGTTGTATTATATACTTGGTTTGAATTAACAACAAGAATGCAAGCAAATGTTTTATTTGGATTTTTAGTTATTCTTGGTTTAGTTTATTTCCTTGAATTAAGAGTTGAAGAATTACATGAAAGAGTACAAAATGGGACTGCGTCTGTAAAAGAAGTTAAATTCTACAATATGGCAAAACAAATTGCTGGATATGGAAACATGATAGCTGTAATTATCACAATAGTTGGTGTTTCATTTTATAGTGATACATGGAAAGCAGTGGATGAAGATAATGCAGAAAATTTATTAGCTAAATTAAGACTATAAATTAAGTTTACTATGCAATATAATAATAATTATAAATTACTATTATATTAATGATTATTAATGAAAATAAAATTATAGAAATAAAAGAATTATATTATAATCCAAATAAAACTTTAATTTATGAAAAAGAAACATTATGTAAATTGTATTTTAAAGATGAACGCATACTAATAAAAAATAAAAATTATATTACATTATATAATATACATTTTTCAGAATTTGATAATTTTATAAATAAATTTCAAGAAAATATAATATATGATGATTATATTTTATTAATAAATAAATTTGTTAATGATTATTCTAAAAACACACCCTATAATATTTTTTTTAATGAAAATTAAATTAATATATTTTTTATCTAATATTAAATTAAATAGATATGACTTATCCTTCTATTAAAGATAAAAATTTTTATAAAAAAATTAATAAAAAATATAAATATTATTATATAAATAAAAAACGAACATCTCTAAAAAAATTATGTTTTCCAAAAAATTATAAATTACAAACACCTCAAAAATTTATATCAAAATATATTAATCCAAACACTAATTATAAAGGTATTCTTATATTTCATAGATTAGGATCTGGAAAAACATGTACTGCAATTCGTGTCGGTGAAACATGGAAAAAATTTAGGAAAATTATTGTTGTTTTACCCGCAGCATTAAAAGGTAATTTTAGGAATGAATTAAGAACAAAATGTGCAAAAAATACATATATTAGTGATAAAAATAGAGAAAAATTAAGAAATACTCATCCAAGTTCAAAAGAATATAAAAATATAATTAAAGACAGTGATAAGAAAATTGATGTATATTATGAAATATATTCATATAATAAATTTATAGAACTATGTATTAATAATGAAATATCTTTTAGAAATAAAATTTTGATAATTGATGAAATTCAGAATATGATTTCTGAAAAAGGTATATATTATTCTATATTGAGTGAAAAAATAAATAATTCTCCAAATAGTTTAAGGATTGTACTATTATCAGCAACACCAATGTTCGATAAACCTTTAGAAATGGCATTAACTATGAATTTACTTAAGCTTAAAAAACAATTTCCAACTACTATGTCTAAATTCGAAAAAATGTTTATAAAAAAAAGAAAAAGAGGATCGAAAATATATTATTCCGCTAAAAATTTAGATTTGTTTAAAGAATATATAAAAGGATATATATCTTTTTTTAAAGGTGCTCCAGAAATAGCATTTCCAAAAAAAAAAATAAGATATGTATTATGTAACATGAGCTCTTTTCAATATAATAGCTATATTACTGTTAAAAAAAATGAAGAAAACAAATCTTCTATAAATAGTATAAAAAATTTAAGCAAATTATCCGATGGGAATTTAAACGAACTCCCAAATAGTTTTTTTATAGGTACACGTATAATATCAAATGTAAGTTTCCCTAATAAATGTATTGGAGAGAAGGGTTTTAGTTCTTTTAATGGAGATTATTTAGAAATGAAAAAATTAAAAAAATATTCAATTAAGTTCTTTAAACTTTTAACTAAAATTAAAAGACAAAGTGGTACTATTTTTATATATTCTAATTTTAAAGAGCTAGGTGGTATTCGTAGTTTTGTGAAAGTTTTAGAGTATCATGGATACAAAAATTATTTAAAACATGGCGAAGGATATAGAAGATTCGCTATTTGGTCTGGTGATGAAAAACATGAAATAAAAGAAGAAATAAAAGAAGTATTTAATAATTATAGAAACAAAAAAGGTTCACGAATTAAAATTTTGTTAGGTTCACCATCAATTAAAGAAGGTGTTTCTCTTTTAAGAGTTCAAAGTGTTCATATTTTAGAACCTTATTGGAATAAATCTAGAGTAGAACAGGTTATTGGAAGAGCGGTTCGTTTTTGTAGTCATAAAGACATGGATCCTGACAAAAGAGAAGTTAAAATATATTTATATATTTCTATTCATAAAAATGAAAAAATGACTGTAGACCAATACATAAATAAAATGTCCATTAGAAAAAATAGATTAGTAAAAGAATTTGAATTAGCTATAAAAGAAAGTGCTGTAGACTGCGAATTAAATAATGAATTAAATACTCATAAAGGGGAACAAAAAATAATATGTGCATAATATTTTATTATTAATTTAATAAAAATAAATTATTATATATATATATTATGAACGTTTATACTACCTGTGACATAAGTAATATAAAAAAAATACAATATTACTATTTTAAAAAAAATTTTTTAAATACATTAAAAAAAAAAAAAAAAATTTTTGATCATTTATTTTCTCTTATAAATAGAAATAATATAAATAATATAAATCAAAATTTCGATAATTTAACATCATTTATTAGAAAAAAAGAAACAATCAATGATATAAATAATATTTTGAAAAAATATTATAGAATGATTAATAATATTTCATCAACTAGTAATGATATAAATGTCATATCATTTCAAATTAATTCTAGAATTTTTCTATCTTTATTTGTAATATATGGCTTTCCTGAAATCTCATTATCTATAAAAAAAGAAGAAATACAAAATTGCAATGAAAATAATATAAATAATGATATTTATAAATTATCTGAAACAGTTATTACTAATATAAATGATTTATATAATAAACCTATAAATACTGAAGTATTACGAAAATTTGTTAAATCTATTAATATGTATAGTAATTGTTTTATGTTATGGATTAACAATGATAAAATCAATAAGATAACAGAACTTTATTATCAATGGCATGAAATTCAAGAAACAATTAATGAAGTAAATGAATCCAATAAATATAATGATAAACAAAAAAATGATACTACAAATACTCTTAAAAAAAGTCAAGATAATTTAATTAAAATAATTAAAAAAATAAATCCGAAATTTAATATTAATAATTTAAAATTATATTCATCTTTATCATTTCAATTAAAAAAAAATTTTGAAAAAAGTTATTGGAATATTTTAAAAAATGATTTACAAAATAAAGATCTTACTTTATTAACAAAAATTTTAAATGAAATTCAAATTGAAATTATTAATTTAAGAAAAAAAAATGAAAAATTTATTAATAATTTTAAGGAAAAATATGATATTCAATTAATTATACAATTAATCGAAAAAAATCTTTTTAGCGAAGATTATTTAATGGCATATAGTCAATTTATTATTGATAATATTATTGAAATGCAAGCACCAATTAGAAATGAAAATACAAAAAATAAATGGAATATTATAATTAATGATATAAAAAATAAAAAATATTTAAATATGAATCAATATGTTCATATTATTCTTAAATTTATTTTAAATAATATTCAAGATATTAAAACAGATATATTAAATTTACATATACTTCATTCAATTAAATAAAATTTATTTTATTAATTTAATATATAAATTATACAATGAGTATTACTAATGAAAAGGAAGTATTTAAAATTGACCTTTTTGATATGCTAATTATACTTTTTCTACTATTTTTACTATTTGCTTCACATATGGTAGATTTGTCTAAAAATAAAATAGATAAACCTGTTGATTTAAAAAAAGAAGAAAAACATAATATTATTTTGGAACAAAATAATAATTTAGTTGAAGAAAATGATAGTATTGATAATGTTTCTAATGATAAACCATATAAATAAATTTTATAATAAATATTATTTATTTATGATAAAATTATAAATAATTTTATATTAAATATAGTTATATAATATATTTAAATATGAATCAATATTTCTTCATAATTTTTTTAATAATATTTGTTATTTTAATAATAAAATATGATAATAATAAAAAAGATCATTTTGTAAATATAAAAAATAATAAAAATAATAAAAATAATAAAAATAATAAAAACAATAAAAATAATAAAAATAATAAAAATAATAAAAATAATAAAAATAATAAAAATAACGTAATTGATAAAATCATAGATAAAATAACTAAATTAAAAGAAATAAGTAGACATGAAAAAATAAAAAAAGAATCTCACAATGATGATATAGATTCTTTATCTAATATATCTGAAGATGAAACTGAATATATTAAATTTCAATCTTCTATGGAAGATAAAGATAATATATTACCTATTTTAAAATATAAACCACAAGATATTAATTTTCCTATTTTAAATAATCAAAAAATTAATTATTATCATAATTATAAAGAAATTAATAGAAAAAAATATTTACATAAAAATATCGAAAAAAATATTAAATGCGCTGACATAACAATGAATTCTAATATTGATAATTTAACAATTACTATTAATAAAAAACAATATCCATCAATTAATAATCATTTAAATATTGTTTTATCAAGATGTGTAGAAACTTTTTTATCTGATGGAAATATATCTATTAATGAAAACGTATGTTTAAAACATAAAATGACTAATAATAATATTATAAATACATGGTTAAATCATAATATGATATATTGGGAATTTGAAGATAAAGAATCAATAGCATATAATAAAGTTATTATATTAGGTCCATTTATAAATATAAATAATATATTAAATTTACAAAAATATTGTATTATATATATATATAATGACAAAAATGATGTTGTTAGAACATTATATACAGTTAATAATGTAAAAAAATTTGATTTAGAAAAATTAATTGATAGAAATACTATCATAAGTAAAATTGTTATTATAACTACAAATAATAAAAATAATAAAAATGATAATAAAAATATTTATAATAATATTAAATTTAGAAATATTCCTCTTTTATTTTTTAATAAATTAAATAATAGTGTATTTGATATATTAGAGGTATATGAAAATATGAATGTTAAATTAGCAAATAATTATTTTATTGAAAATTATTATAAAAAAAAAAAAAATAAACTATTTAATTCCGAATGATTCTACTGTGAATTTAGATAAAAAATATTGTTTATATTGTAATTTAAATAATGATAAAAAATTGTTAAGTAATATAAAATTCTTATCTTTAATAGAAGGTACTGAGATTAAAGTGTTTAAAAAAGACTTTTTTGCTGGTAATGATTGTAGTTTAGATAAATTATATTATTAATATTATAAAATAAAAATAATTTTTCAAATATTTATTTAAGAAATTATTAACCCTTTTCATATTTTAAATTTCCCTTTCAAAAAATAGTTTATCTTGCTTCATTAACAATAAATTTTTATTATTAATATATTTATAAATATGTTATACTGTCATGATCATGTCTATATAATCCTTGTTTTAAGCGGTTTTGATCCATATAAGTACCACATAACCCAATTGTTCTAGAAATGATAAAAATACTATTTAATCCTTTTAATTTTAATAATTCTTCTGTTTCTTTTTTTCCATAATGAAAATAATATGCAGATATAATAGAACATGCTATTAATCCATCAACATTTAAAATTAAATTTTCTTTTTTTTTTAATGTGATTAATTCTACTTTTTTAGCATAATTAACTAAATCATAATTAATAAAATTATCTTGAATGTATTTTAATAATATTTCAATTCTTTTATCTTTATTTGTTGTTGAATTTTTATAAGCATGGCCTATTCCTGGTATATATTTATTCTCTTTTTTCATATTTTCAACTAATATTGATGGTTCTAATTTTTTAACATAGAAAGAATCATAAAATAATTCCGCTGAATTTTGCAATGCTCCACCATGTTTATCACTTATACAAAGTATTCCAGATGCAACCGAAGATGATATATTCTGACCACTCCTCCCACAAACTGCTGTATTATGGGCTGATGAAACAGCAATTCCATGATCTGCTAACATTGTAATTGTCATTTCTAAAAATTTTGTAAAATAACTTGGTAATTTTTTTTTAAATAAAAGATGTCCTAATGTTACTCCAATTGAATTTGGTTGTGTTACAATATTTGTTATTGCAATATTGTTATAAGTCAATAAATCGCCTTTTTCATTACTAATACTAGAAAAAAAATTAGATTTTTTTCTTATTTTATTATTTTTATATAATTCATTAAAATCATAAGGAATATTTATATTATTGTTTTTTTCTTCTTTTTTTAATATATTTAACTCATTTGCCTTTTCAATAACAAGTGTTTCTATTTCTTCAAAAGATTTTGGTACAAAAATACCAGATTGTTTCAAATAATTATTTTTAAATTGTGCTGTTTCATAAAAATTGTTAGCACTACTACCAGCATGACCAAATTGAATATCATTCGAAAAATATTTTGCACTTACACCCATTACCCATGCTATAATAGGTTTTTTTAAAATACCATTTTTATATGCTCTAGCAACTTCTAACTCGTATATATTTCCTATTTCACCTAATAAACAAATCAATTTTACTCTATCATCTTTTTCAAATCTTAATATATGATCAATAAATGTAGAACATGGATATCTATCACCACCTATAGATACAGCTTCAATAATACCATTAGTATTATTTGATATTATATTACACATTTCATTTAATAAACCTCCACTTCTTGTTACAATTGAAACACTACCTTTACTATATAAATTTAATGATTTTATATTTTCAATTGAACCACAAGTATTTCCTATTCTAAGTTCATTAATCATAATTGATCCTACTGTAGATGGGCCTAATATTGTTATATTTTTTTTTTTTTTTGATAATAAATTTAATATTCTTGTCTCTTTTTCACACATACCTTCAGCAATAATTGCTAAAAATTTTATATTATCATTTTTTATTACATCCATACTAGTACCAAATGATGATCTAAATGAATTATAATTAATAACTGTATCAATTTCTTTATCAAAAGATATCGCATCATCCAATGATTTAAATATAGGTAGCAATATTTCTTTATTACCCCAAAATACTGAAAAATAACCACCAGCTTTATTTGGAAATATTATTCCTACAACAGATGGGTTTTTTTTTTCACATATATAATCGTAATCTAATATTCTTTGAACAACTTGAACTTGAAAATTCATTATGACAATTTTTGATTTTTTATTATAAATTTGTTTTACAAATATATTATTTAAATTATCGTCTATTTTATTTATTATTTTTTTTGGTATATTTTCATAATTATTTTTTTCTATTAATTTTTCATGTACTAATTCATTTTTTAAAAAATTAGTTATATGTGTTTCTGGACCATAAATTTTGCAATCTATATTTAATTTGTCACATAAATTTTTAAAATTATTTAATCCTTTTTTATAATTTAAACCTCCTCTTCTTACTAAAATTTTTATATTTTTAGAACAAATTTCAGATGATAATTCTTCAATTGATTTTAGTATACCTTCAAAAGTTTTATCAACATATGTAAAATTTGATATACCTCCACCAACGACTAAAATTATTTGCTCATTAGTATTACTATTTAACATTAATTCTAATATTTTTTTAGAATATAAATATACATATGATGTAGTAGGATTTCCAGAATATTCACCATAATTTGCTAATTTATTTTTTAATCCCATATTAATAATACAATCTGTATATAATACACTTGCACCACCACCAGCGATTAAGGTCCATATATTTCCATTAGGATTCAATAACGTAAATTTTAATGATGACCCTGTTTGAGAATCTAAATCATTTATTTCTTTTTCTATTTTATAATTAAATTTATTATCCAATTCATTATCATATATTAATTTTCTTTCATAATTATTTAATAGATATATAGATGTTGTATCATATTTTACAGCAAAATCAAGTGGTACAACATTATTGTTATTCAATAACACTAATGGATTTATCTCCATGAATACAATATTATATTTTCTATAAAAATTATATAATTTTTTTATTGTTTCTATAATATTATTTTCTAAATTTAACAGGGAAAAGTCTATATCATCTATATTTTTTAGAGGATCTAATTTTATACAAATACATTTATTTAAATCATTGAAATTTACTCCACCTTCATAAGAAAAAAATAATTCATCATAATATTCATTAAATTTGATCATTAAATAGTATTCTTTTTTTATATCCATCATTTTTTCAATAATAAATTTATTATATTTACCTTCATCAATCCATTTATTAATTATTACACAACATTCTTTATAATTATTATTTAACTTAACCAAATTTAATAATTTCCTATGTTTTATCTCCTGATCGACTTTACATACTAATCTATCATTTTTTTCAAATACATTCATATATTTTTTCAAATCTGATTTATTATCTATTTTAATAATATTTTCAGAAATGTTATTTATATTTGAATATAACTTTTTACATAAATATTCCGAGAGAATACTATATGGCATATATAACTATTAAAATATATTTAATTCTAATAAGGTATATAATTTAACTTGAACAATTATTATTCGTAATATTTAATATATAAATTTATATAATAAATTTATATATGAATAAATTAACTTTATTCTTAATAATTGCATTATTATATATTTTATACAATCAAGTAATTAATAAAACATCATTAAAAAATAAAAAAAATATAAGAAATATTACCACAAAAAAAATGAATTTTAAAAATAAAAGAAATAATAATAGAGTAAAACAAAATATTGGTGATAACGAAGATATTTATGATAATGACTATGAGAATGATGATTATATTGATATTGAAATCAAAAATGAAAATAAACATAAAAATAAAAATAAAAATAAAAAAAAAAATAAAAATAAAAATAGAAATAAAAATAAAAATAAACATAAAAATAAAATAGAAAAAAAAAATATAAATTTAATAGGAATTGAAGAATTAGATAATTTATCTTTTGAAGATTTAAATAGTGCTATTACTTTTGAATCATTAGATAATTCTTCAGATGAAGAATTCAATGATTATGTATCGGATTCTTTAACATTAGATACTTATGAATCAGATGAAGAATATCATGAAAATACTATATAATTACTATAATATTTGTTTATATATGCGAATATTGCTATATAGATGCTATATAGATGTTATATAGACGTTATATTATTATATTATAAAAAATTGATATAAAAACTGTTTAGAAAAATAGACAATTCCACTTAATATTATATATATTAAAGAAAAAATATAATAATGACGTCGATTACACAAAATTCAACTACTAAACAATATTCTATAAATAAATTAACAGATCTATTAGGTTTGAGAACTAATGTGAATCTTTATCGAAGATATGTTAAACAATACTTTGATACACATGATATTAATGTTATTAGTAAAAAAAAACAAGAGGATGGCACTGTTTTAACTTCAAATGTTCATCCAAAAATTAAAAAATGTCATATTGCGTTAGCAGCAACTACACAATTATTTTTAACTAAACTTTTAAAAAATGTATTTGAAACAATAGATGACGATAAATCATCTATGAAAAAATTAACAAGATCTTATTTAAAAACAGCTTTGAGATTAGAAGAAAATAAAGATTTTAGATCATTTTTTACTGCAGAAGTAATTAAATCATATAATAAATCTTCTACATTTCAAGTTCCAGATGAAAAAGGATTTAAAAAATTATGTGATATCGGTAATAATTGTGTTATTACTCCAAAAGCACTTAATTTTTTAAGATATTTAACTTTAACATTAATTAATGAAACGATGCAATATTCAATTGGATTAATGAATTATGCTGGTAAAAGAACTTTGGATTATGAATCAGTTCATTCTTCATTGTCATTATTATTCAAAGGTAAACTTCGTTGGTGTTTTAATGAAGAATTAAGACGTGTTTACCAAGCTCTTGGTAAAGATTTATCTAATTCTGTTGATGATGAAGATGAAAAAGAAGAAGAAGATGAAAAAGAATCTGAATCTGAATCTGAATCTGAATCTGAATCTGATTCAGATTCAGAAGAAGAAGAAGAAGAACCAGAAACGACAAAAAATGTTAAAAAGAATAATACAAAACTTGCTAAAGGAAGTAAAAAAAAAACGGTGGTAGAACAAATTGATTCAGAAGACGATTCATCATCTGAATCTGAATCAGAAGAAGAAGAAGAAGAAGAAGTTCCTAAAAAGAAATTAATTCAAAAAAAAAAACAAACTGTTTCAAAAAAAAAAACAGCTTCAAAAAAAAAAGTTAAGAGTAAATAAACATATTTTTATTTAAATAATTTAACTTTTTTTATTTTAATTTATATAAATTTAATTAATATTTATAATTATTTAATAATATTTAAAAATATTTAAGGCAAAAAAAATATGAAATAAATTATTCTAAAAGAATTTAAATTATATGAATAATGAATTAAATTACAATGATAATAAAATAATTCAACCAAATAATTTAAATATTGAATTAAAAGAACATCAAAAGACTATTATATATAGAATGAATGAAATAGAATATAATGGAAAAATAAATGCAAAAGATTTATATAGCCATAATGAAACATCACATAAATATATTATCAATACAAATATGGGAATATTATCTGATATACGTGGATCTGGAAAAAAATTATCTATTATCGGTTTAATATGTTTTAAAAAAATTCCACGAAGAAGAAATAATTATATAGAGGGGTCTAAATATTTATGTATAAAAAAAAAAATTAATTCTTTAATAAATGTAAATTTAATAGTAACATCTAAAATATCAATATATCAGTGGGAAAATGATATTAAATATGTATCAAATATAAGATATAAAATTATTAAAAATAAAAAAGATATAGAGATAATAAATAAAGATTATTTAGATAATATTGATATTATAATAATAACAAATACTAATTTTATTTATTTATATAATAAATTTAAATATAGTAAATGGGGTAGAATAATTATAGATTATCCAGAAAATATTATATTACCTAAAATATGCTTTAGTTGTTTCTTTTTATGGTTTATAACAAATACACCATATAATTTATTATATTCAAAAAAACCATATATATTACATATATTTAAAAATATAATGCCAAATGCATTTAAATATATTATTGTTAAAAATAATAATAATTATGTAAAAAATTCTATAAAATTACCTGAAATAAAAAAACATAATATATTATGTTCTATACCTGATAACATATCAGAAATATTATATATAAAAAATAATATTAATCATACAAATGTAGAAGAGTCGATTAATAATTTAAATTTATATATTGATAATAAAGATAATATATATAAAAAAATAGTTAATAATTTAAAAAAAAAAAAATAAAGATATAGTAAATAATAAATCAAATAATAGACTAATAAATATAAAAAATAATATATATAATGATTGTGATTGTCCTATTTGTTTAGAGAAAAAAAAGAATAAGTGTATTGTGTCATGTTGTAATAATATATTATGTACTAATTGTTTATTGCGTTCTTTTAGAGAAAAAAAAAATTGCCCTTTCTGTCGAAAAATAATAAAAAGAAACAATATATATATATTTAACAATAATAATATAAAAAACTCACATAAAAAAAAAAATAAAATAGATTCTTTAATAGATATATTAAATAAAAAAAAAAATAAAAATAAAAATAAGATAATTATGTTTATAAATAATTTAAAAAATGATATTTTTATAAAAAAAATAATAACATCGATAATAAACAGTACAAATTTTAAAATAATTATATTAAATAATAAAAAAAATATTAAAAATATATTAAATATTTATACTAATTATAATGGTAATATTATTTTATTTATAAATAATGTTAATTATAATATTCAATTAAAAGAGACTACAGACATTATTTTTTTTCATAATTGTAATAAAACTACTGAAAATAGTATTATAAATATTGCACAAAAGATAGGTCGTATAAAAAAATTAAATATATATTATCTAGTAAATATAATAAAAAATAATATATATATTTAATAAATAAATAAATGAATAAGTATTAAATTAATTATTACTTTATTAAAAATTATAAAAAATATATAATATAATTATATATATTATGAAAATAAATATGAAATTATTTTTTATATTTTTAATTATTATATTCTATTTACATTATACAAATAATAAAAAGTATAATGAATTAAAAAAATATATTTTCTATAAAAAGGAGGAATTTGCACAATTACAAGATTATTTATTAGAAAATGAAAATTATTATACTAATGCTAATACTAATACTAATAATAATTTAAAATATGAAACTTTTGATGAGTTTATTGGTGTAAGTGAGAATGAATTAGAAGACGCTGCTAGAGAAGCACATTTAAATAAATCAAATGAAAATGAAAATGAAAATGAAACAAATAAAGAAAGATTTGGAAATACAATCAGAACTTTTGATATGAACAAAGAAAATTTTGACGATTTTATTGGAGTAAGTGAAACTGAATTAAAAATTGCGGCACAAAATGCACATAATGATTCAGATAATGATGAAGAACAATCAACACCTAAACCTGTTTTAGGATGCATGGATATGACAGCATTAAATTATAATCCATCTGCATCGGTATCTGATGGTAAATGTAAATTTACATAATAAATTTACATATATATATATATATATAAAAAATTGATAATAATTAATATTATTATCAATTAATATTGTATTTATAATTAAATAATATTATGGATATAGGTTTTTTTTATAAAAAAAAAGATTTATGTAAAAAAAAAAATATAATTATATCAAATAAAGTAAAAAAAAATGATGAGTATCATATTTTAATTAATCATTTATTAAGTAAAAAAAAAATAGATGTCATACAACATAATTTTTTATTAGAATTTTATAAAAGAAATGGTTCTTTAACAAAAATAAATGAGTTTATCAATATTACAAATAATATTATTTTTAAAGATAAAAATTTAATATTAATAAAAAAAATATTTTCACAATTTTCTCTTAAAATATCAAATAAAAAATTATTATTTAATATTAAATATATTATAAAATCTTCTATAAATGATAATAAAATAAATTATACTAAAAATCAACAAACAGCTTTAAAAAAAATATTAAAATTCTTATATAACACTGAAAAAACATATGGTTTATATGGTTATGCAGGCACTGGTAAGACTACACTAATAGTAGAGTTAGTATACTTTTTAATAGATAATTCATACATTAATTCAATCGCATTTACAGCTCCCACAAACAAAGCAGTAAATATAATTAAAGCAAAATTTTCTAATAAAATAAAACAATTAATTAAAAATAAAATACCAGATATGTATGATGATGAATTTAGTTTTGAAGATAATTTAAGAGTAATTAATAAACTTGGATTTAATATACAATTTATGACAATACATAGATTATTAAATTTTAAGAATGATTATGATATGTCAGGAGAATTGATTTTTATAAAAGGTATCTCTTCAAAAATAGTATCTTATGATTTAATAATTGTTGATGAATCATCAATGATTTCTATGCAAATGATTTCATATATTTTTGAAGATATTAATAATAATAAAATATTATTTGTTGGTGATCCAGCACAATTGCCACCTGTAAATGAAAAAAATAGTATGATTTTTGGAAAAAATAATGATGATTTTGATTTGCCAAAATATTATGAATTTATGAAACATGATAATTATGATGAGAATGGATTTTATACAGAAGAAATTGATAAAAAAAAATTAAAAAAAAAATTTGATAAAATAAAAAATAAAATAATTAATCAAAACAGTTATACATTAAAAAAAGTTATTAGAACAAAAATAAATAATATTTTAGGATTATCTAATGAAATTAGAAACTGGGTTTTAAATAAAATACAAATACCGATTATAAAAAAATATAAAGGCGAATCATTATATGTATATAAAAAAAATAAAAATTTATCTAAATGTAAATGGATGAATAAATATATAAATAATATTTTAAAAAAGAATAATAATGTAAATAATATTATATTGGCATGGACAAATAGACAATGTAACATATATAACAATTATATCAGAAAAAAAATTTTTAATAATACTTCAACTAATAAATATAATATTGGTGAGCTTTTAATATTAAATGATTTTTATAATATTAATGAAGATGAAAGTGATAGTACATTTTATACTTCTGAACAAATTAAAGTGTTATCAATATCCGAAATTATTAAAGCAACATCTGTTTTTAATATAAAGTTTAATAAATCATCTAAAAGTATAAAATATATTATACCAATTAAAAAAAAATTAAATGATTTAATAAATGTAATAAATAAAAATATTAATAGAAATTATTTTACATGGAAAATGACTGTTTCTAAAATTAATAATAATTTTATTAATAAAAAAAATAGTAATACATATAATATATATGTTATTATGGATAAATCTATGTTAATATACAAAAAAGATAAAGAATATGTTACAAATAAAATAAAATTATTTCGAAAATATCTTTATAACACATACAAAGAAAATATAAATCAATTAGATAAAATTATAATTAAACCTTTATGGGAAAAATTTAATAAAATTTTTGTTGAACCGTTTGCAAATGTTAATTATGGATATTGTACTACTATACATAAAAGTCAAGGATCTACTTATGAATATGTATATATTGATATTGATGATATTACAGATAATAATAAAATTAATGAAATGAAAAGATGTTTATATACTGCTTGTACAAGAGGAGCTTATGAATTAAACTTATTAATATAATCTTTATAAAAAAAATATATTAATATTATTTTTAATCATAATCATCATACCCACCTTCACGACATATTCTTCCAATCAATAAAGGAATACCTATGAATAATACTGCAAAAAATAGAGCTTCAAAAATCATATTGTATATAATAAATAATATAATCTAACTTTTAGGTGTTGCACCTGGAGGACATATACATATACATCTTCGTCTTTCAAAAAAATATATAAATAGCCCAAACATTAACAATATTATTAATTGAATAAATATTAATATATAACTTCTTTTTTTATTCTTATTGTTATCTGTAATTTCACTTATTATATCATTTAAATTATTAATCCCAGAGTTATTTTTACATTTAATATTCTCATTTTCTATTATATCTAATATATAATTCGTATTTTCTATACCACACTTTAATAAACTATTTTTTACATCATTTCTTACATTAATATAATGTTTATATAATTCACTATATGTTTGTAAAGCTTTACATGGTAAACAATTTATTATTTTGTCGTCATATTTATTTTTTAACAAATCATCTAAACTATTGATTGATGAAATATTATTTATTACTGATACATCTTTATTTATTAGTGGATATGTATTATCAGACATTAATATATCTGGATTTGGAAGTTGGTTCGTATTATCTGATTTTAATGATTCTGTTTCAAAAACTAAATGCTTATCCATAATTTTTATATATTAACTTTACATATTATTATTTTTTAAATATTTAATTATTATAATAAATTAAATTTTAATTCTATTTTTGATTTAATTTTATTATATAATGACTTAAAAAAATCATACAGTAACGAATATTCTCTAGTATTCTTTAATGTATCAAATAATTCATCTATATTTAAATTATTATTCATTTTTTTTTTCTTATTTATATATACTGTCATTCTTTTAATTATTAAATAGTATACTATTTTTTTTATTACTATTATTAAACCACTTCTAAAATAATTAATTAATAATATATTATCTAATTTTAACCCCCAATCTTTTATAGATATGTCTTGAATAATATCATTATATATTTTAATTAATGTAAAATTTTGATTATTATATTTTATTAAATAGTTATGAATTATATCTATATCAGATTTACTTTTATTTATTATATTTGTTACTTCTTTTTTCTCCATAAAAATAAGTCTTGTTAATGATGGAATTATTAAATATGATTTAAAATATTGAGGTGTAATTTTATATGCTTTTTTATATATTTTAAATAAAAAATGTTTCAGAAATAATACATCATAAAGTGCATATTTCTTATGATGACTACTCATTTTATATATTGTCCAATTTATATCTTGGACTGGTCCCATATAATCATGAGTATTATTTAATTCTTCAAATTTATTATTATCAATCACATCAAAATATTTTAATGCATCATATATAGAACATTTTTTATCCTCATTAATTGTATTTTTATAATATTCACAAAAAAAACGTGTATCATAAACAGTGCTTGTAAAATCTTTTATAATTTGATTATTTGATTCAAATAATATATCATACATATATGGTAAATCTAAAGAATCGCAACCATGTAATATTTTATATAATAATTTACATCTCATTAAATATGTTATTAATATTTCAGATTCTTTTGTAATAAATTCACCTGGATTTATTATAAATATATGACTTGATGTTTCTAATGATGCACTACATAATCTTTCATAATTGATTTGCATTAATGCTATTTTTCTATTATTAAATTCGTAATCTATTCCTACAAACATTGAATTATTTATATCATCATTATTATATCTTAAAGAACATATATTTGACTCAAAATAATATAATATCACATATAATAAAAATAATTTTTTTTTTTTATCATTGTCGCAAATTAATACTTTATAACTAATATCTGAATTAATATCATTAATCTCATTATTACTTTTTAAATTTATTTCACTATTTATATTTAATAAATTCAATATTATATATTGATATATTTGTAATATATTTTTATCATTTGATATTTGTTTTCTATTTATAAAATCATCAGATTGTTTTATATTATAAAACAAATCATAATTTTTTGAATCTTTAATGGAATCATTCTTTAATAATATATGTGAAATATTAATTATTTTATCTATATTATTATACATTTCATTTATTAAATCATCATTATTTTTTGATATATATGATTTTATTAAATCAATATTCATTATAATTTAATCTAATAAAAAAAATAATTATATATAATTATTTTTTTTATTAAATTTATTTTATTAAAAATAATTTGTGTTCATTTTATGAAATATTTTTAACATTTAGTAATTATAGAGTAAGCAATGAGTCGTATATATAAATATCAACAAAGTATAAAAAGATTTATTATTAATAAAAGTACATTACATAAAGATATTAATTCACAGAGTAATTTAAATGAAGATATTTTGAATGAAATTAAAAAAGAAATAAATGTTCTCGTCACTCAAAGTGATATGATACTACCAATATTATTTTTGACGATTATGGGAAATTTAAATAGAAAAAATAATATTACAATACAAGGATTTTATGTTGCATCTAGCATCGAATATTTAATTTGGATTTGTGGTTATTTAAAAAATAATAATCAAAATAATTCATATTTAAAAAATATAATTATATATATGTTATCTATAAATATTTATAAATCAATTGAATTAAATATTGATACTTTATCTAGAACATTAGATAATAATAAATTTATAAAAATATATTCTAAAATTAAATCAACTATTAATGATAGAATTAAAATACCATTTATTAATTGGTCGAATATTGAATATATTTCAAATGAAAAAAAAAAAAAATAGACATATATAGATATTTCTTAAAAGATAAAGTTGAATTAAAAAAAAAATTTGATCAAATTAAAATTATAAAAAAAAATGATATTATTAAAATAATAAAAAATAATATTGGATATATCTCTGGTATATCATGTGTATTAGGTTGGTTATTCGGTTGTGGTGATATTAAATTATCTGAAAAAGCAAAACAATGTGGTATTCTTTTTGGTATATTATATACTATTTCTATTGATTTTAATAATATTCAAAAAGATATAGAAAATGCTGTACATAATAATAATGTTTCTATTAATTATGTAATTAATACTGGATTTCATAAATCATATGAAAATTATTTAGATTATAAACAACAATTTATAACATTATGTTTAACTTTAGATATTTATACAAGTACAATAAAAGAAATATTGGAATTAATTGATAAAAAAGTAGATATGTCTATTAATAATACATATCCTGATCTTAAATCAGATGCGAGTAGTAGTTATACAAACACAATATCAGTATAATTATATTATAATTATATATATATATATATATATAATTATGATTAATGAATTAATAAAAAAACATTATAAAATTATAATTTTTTTAATTATTATTATTTATTTACTATTTATAAAAAAAAACAAATATTAATATTTCTTTAAAATTATCGTTCATTTTGTTATCATCTATATTTTTATTATATTTTTTAATTAATATGTTATCTGTATATGAACATTTTCCTCCAATTACACAAACAGGACTTAGTAAACTTCAAGATACAAAAGAAAATGATGAGGATTTAAAAACTAAAAATATAGGTAATAGAACAGTAAAAAGTATTAAAATAAAAAGTAATACTACTCTGAGTAACTTTAAGAGAAAAGAACAATCACTAATAGGAAGAGAGGGTAGTAAATCTACAAATGAGAATAATAATAATACTGTAAGTACTAAGGAGAATGGAACTAATAAAACATTGGACCAAAGAAAAAAAAAAATAGGAGATGTCTTAAATAATACTGATACTGATAGTAGTAACACTGGGAATACACAATATGTAAAAACTGATTTAACAAAAGTAACTATTAAAGATAGAATTAAAAAAAGTGCAAAAATAATATATGGTAATATGAAAACTGATGAATCTAAAGAAGCAAAATCGTTAAAAAAAAAAAATAAACGTGGAACATTAAATGAAAATATTGTAACACAGTTACAAGGTAGACAAACAACATTAGGTAAAACATCTGGTAGTACTGATGTTATAACTGAAAGTCAAGGGGATGATGAAGAGGATGATGAGGTTGATGAGGTTGACACATTAGAGAATGCTTTAACAAAAAATACAATATTAACGTCTGATAGTGATGCTGTTCAAAATGAATTGTAAATATTCACATTCAAAAAGGATATTACTATTACATCCAAAAAATAGGAAAAAAATAAATTTAGTTGAATAAATTATTTTATATAAAAAATAATTTATATTATTTAATTAAATTAATAATATCTAAATAAATATTATTAATGATTAGTGAATTATTGTCATTAATTACAGGCTTAATTATTATTATTTATCTTTCTAGTATACATGATAAAAATAATGAAAAATTTACAAATACAAACTATAAAAAAGATCATATATTTGTTTCAATAGCATCATATAGGGATGATGAATGTCCTAAAACAATTATTAGTTTATTTGAAAATGCAAAAAATCCTAATAATATTTTTGTTGGATTATGTCAACAAAACAAAGAAAATGAGGACATTGATTGTTATTTAGAAAAATATAAAAATAATATTAGAATTAAAAGGCTTAAACACACTGATGCAAAAGGACCTACATATGCAAGATATATATGCTCGAAATTATGTGAGGGTGAAGAATATTTCTTACAAATAGATAGTCATACTGATTTTATAAAAAATTGGGATAGTATTATTATTGATTTATATCATAAATGTCCTAGTATTAAACCAGCCATTACACATTATCCACCTTCTAAAACAGATAACTCCAATTTATTATCTTATATGTGTAAAAGTAGTTTTAATTCGAATGATATTCCTACTTTTGAATCTGCTCTTATATCTGATCCAAAAAAAAATTTATTGTCTCCATATATCGCTGGCGGTATGTTATTTCTAAAATCATCATTTTTAAAAAAAGTACCCTTTGATCCTTTTCTTCCATATTTATTCCAAGGAGAAGAAATATTATTATCTGCTAGATTATGGACTAACGGTTATGATTTTTATTTGCCCAGAACAAATATATGTAAACACAGTTATACAAGAAGTGATAAACCGAAATTTTGGACTGATAATAAAAATTATTCTTCAACACAAAAAAAAAGTTTATTAAGAGTTAAATATATTTTAGGATGGATAAAAAAAAAAGATATTAAAGATATTAAAATCATTAAAGATATTGATAAATATGGATTGGGTAGTGATAGAACTATGGGTGAATATCTTAAATTTGCAGGAATAAATAGAAATAGTAAAATTAATAAAAACTATTGTAGTGAATTTATTATTGCAAATCAAAAATTTGAGAATTTCATTCCAAATATATATGATAATTAAATATGAGATATTTCATTCGATTATTCTTTAATTATATATTTAAAATGTTCTTTTTTTTTATTTTTTTTTTTATTTTTTTTTTTATAACAATATCTTATCAATAAATAAAATAATACACCTACTATAAATGTTTTAATACTTTTTGACATATTATACCAATGTTTTGTTATTGATAAAAATAACATTGTTATACCACCAAAATAAAAACCATTACTGACTTTCTTATTATAATATTTCCTCTTTTTATCATTTAATATATATGATAAAACAATACCTAATATTGAAAATATAATAAAACTTATAAATTTTTTGTCTTCTTTAATATTTCCTTCTAATTCTGAATATAATGATTCTGTACCTAAATATATTAAATAATTATACGTTATTCCTATTAATAAGTATATTATTACTTCAATTAACATTATATATTTAATTTAGAAAAATATATTAAATAAATAATTATTATATTTATTCTAATAATTATTTTAGTTCAATTATTATATATATATATATATATATATATATATATTCAAAAAAATTGAAATTATATTATATTATTATTATGTTTTAATTAATAATATATTTGATCTATATTCAAATCTTTTACAAAAAATATACTATTTATAAAAACTCACATAGAGTAAGACAAAAATGTCTATTAACATACTGGAAATAGAAAAAATATTAACAATACCAATATCTGTACAAAAATTATTAAATCTTATTTCATACGATACAGCGTATGATAGTCATCCTATTCAAAAACCATATAATGAAATTTTTCCTTGTAATATTTTTCCAAAATTTACTACACGAGAGATAGACAAAAGTAAAAAAGATAATGTTTCTATTGTACAAGCCATACATAGAATTAATAAATTAATTATTGTTCAAATCGGAAATACAATAATTCTTACTAAAGAATCATTACTTGAAATTAGAAATAATACAAAAAAAAAATATACTCAATCAGAGGAACATTTATTTTTATATATATTATTAGAACAATTTTATCTTTCTATCCTTAATCTATGGATTAATCAACTTAATCTAAGTTCTAACATACTTAAGTTGCTAAAAACAGAAAAAATGAAAATGGAATCTGGTCAATATGTTGAATATTATCGTAAACAAATTTACAGCAAAACTGATGCACAAGGAGAAGGTTCAAGTTCATGTTCAAGTACTGTAAATAATAATATAAAAAAACGTTCAAGAAATGATTTATATGATAAAAAAATTAAAAAAAAATCTCGTATTAATATTTCAGATTCAAAATCAAATGACGGTTCTAGTAATACTAAAGTACTCGATGATGAAGAAGATGAAGATGAAGATGATTCTTTTGAAAATGAAACCGATGAAGCGGTGTCTTTTGAAAAAGAAACCGCTTCAGATTTATTTGAGTACAGATATCAAGAACCAATAAATTACCAGAGAATACAACGTTGGAATGAGGATGAAGAGGGAGATTATATTGATAATTCTGTGCAATCTGATGATGATGAAGGATTAAATGGTGGTAATTATCCTGATACTGATGAAGATAGTGTATGGTAACGATCTATAATCAATTCATTTATTAATTTATAATTTAATATAATATTTTTTATTTATTTACATATATTTATATATATGTCATTTAAAAAATTGAAAATAATATATATTATACATTTATTTGATATATAGTACTACTTATAATATTATATAAATTCTCTATATTTTATATCTTATCGAATATTATTAAAATGCCACCATGCAATACATTCTTAGAGATTATTAATGAAAATAAAATTAAATCTAGCTCAAGGGCATATGAGATATGTGTTGGCCATGCAGCTGGTATTAATAAAGAATTGAAATCGAATAAAATTGTAAAAGCAATATTAAAAAAGAACATGCGTTCTAAGAGGGATCCTATTATTTCTATAATAAAAAAATTAGTACTCGGTCAGTTTATAAAATCGGATAATTGTGCTAAAACTCCAGAAAGATTTCCCAAAGGGAAAAAAATAAATAATAAAAGAAAAAGAGACAAAAATGAGAATTTAAATTATCACTTAAATGAGAGAAAGAAAAGAATTGAATGTATGCGAAAATTGTGTGAGTATCAATTTGATGAATGGTCACGCACAAAATCAAATAATAATTAATTTTTTAAAATTTTTAAATTTTATATATTATAAATATATAATATAGTATGTATCATTATAATTATTTATAATATATTACAAATTATTTTATTATTATAATTATTTATAATATATTACAAAATTATATTTATTATTAATCTATAATTAATAATAAATATATAAATATATATTAATTTATAATTAATAACTATATTAAATATATATGGGTATTGAAAAATTTTTTAGTAGTATTAGAAAAAATAATATTAGTGATAAATTTATAACAGTTTTTAATAAACAAATTAATACAGAATATTTTTATATTGATTTAAATTCAATAATATATTCATATGGACATAAAAAAACTCAATCACAATTAAATTATATCATAAACTGTATTATTAATAAAGATAATAATAATAAATTTTTAAAATTAATTAATAAATATGATATCAAGGAAAGTATAACATTAGATGAATTTAAAAAAAAATTTACAGAAAAACATGTAGATAATTTGATAATTAATGAAGTAATTAATTATATTAAAAATATGTTAAAGAATTATATTATTCCAAAAAATTTGTTATTGTTATATATTGCTGTTGATGGTGTTCCATCAAAGTCAAAAATGATGACACAAAAAATAAGAAGATATAATGGCTTATTAATGTCTAATATATCAAAAAAAATATACAATAAACATATAAATAATATTAAAAAATATGAAAAAAGGTATTTGTATGAAGAAAATAAAATCAGTTGGAATAGAGGTAAAATTACACCAGGTACTGTTTTCTTTGATAGACTAAATTATAAATTATCAAGTGATAAATTTATTAATGAAATAAAATTAATATGCCCTAATTTAAAAAAATATATATTTTCTGGTTTATATGAACCAGGAGAAGGTGAAAAAAAAATAGTTGATCATTTGCGTACATTAAAAAATAGTAAAAGAAAATATTTAATATACTCACCAGATTCTGATGTTATATTATTATCTTTATTATTAAATACAAAACAGAATTACATTAATAAACAAAGAATACATACTCTCAAAATGTTAAGACATAATCAACAAAAAGATAATTATGATATTATAGACATAGATACTTTTGGTGATGAATTATATAATTATGTATTTAGTAAAATAGGTAATAATAAATTAGATAGAGATAATATTATAAATGATATAGTATTTATTTATACAATGTTTGGGAATGACTTTCTACCTAAGGTAGAATCAATAAATGTAAAATATGATTTCTTTGAAATTATTAATATATATAGTAAGATATTGATTTTATTAAAAGAAAAAATTAATTTTAATTATTTAACTTATTATTCAAAAAAAATCGGTTTAAAAAAAATAAATTATATATTTTTTTATAATTTAATAAAAGAATTACAAATAAATGAACATGACCGATTATATAAAGTTTATATGCAAACAAATTATAGAAACTACGATAAAATAAAAAAAATATTAGATACTAATGATATAAATTTTATAAAAGATTTAAAAAAATTATTAAAAAAAATACAAACATTTAATAATGATGTAAAAAAAGCACCTGATATACAAAAATTAGATATATGGATTAATGATAAATCCTTTATAAAAATAATGATTAAATTAACAAATATTAATAAAGTTAATGATATAAGACATTTTATTGACATATATTATAATTATTATCAAAAATTTAATAATACACCAAAAATTAATATTCTATTTCAAAAATTTGGAAGAAATATAGATAATTTCTTTTTCAATAAAAAATATACAAGTAGACTCGATTATTTAGGTAATAATATTAAATTACTTGATTTTGATAAAGAAATTACACAATTTGAAAATATGTTAGATGAATATAATAATAAATTAAATAATAATGAATTAATACTTGGTAAAATTTGGATTGATAAAAAAAATTATAATTTAATATCTAATAATATATCTAATGATATAAATAATTATTATAAAAATTTTTTTAATATTAAAATAAAAGAAGGAGCTAATAATATAAGTACTGACAAAATTGTTGAACAATACATGGAGGGGATTATATGGGTATTTAATTATTATTATAATAATTTTAATATTAATGAAAATAGAGAATATGCTCATACTTGGTATTATAAATATCCAAAGGCTCCATTATTAAAACAAATATATTATTACTTAAAAAAAAATAAAAATTTAGATTTTATAAATAAAAATATTACTAAAAAATATATTGTTGAACGGCATAATTTTTTTGATTGTTTGGAACATTTATTATATACTAGTCCTCCAAATAATATAAGAAAACTTGCACCAAAAGAATACATTAGTTTAATAAAAAATAAAAAATTTTATATTGATATAGATAAAATAATAAATAATATATGGGAAAAAAAAAACAACAATGAAATTAATTGTTCTGGAGAAATATTTTTAAGTAAATGTCATTTTACTAAATTAATTAAATTAAATATAAATGATATTCAATTTATTAAAGAAATTAGAAAAATAAAGATAGATGAAGAAAAATCTGTATTAAAAGGGAGTAGATATGGTATAAATAAAATAATAGAGCATCAGTATTTTAAAACTACCTCTTTAGATAATATTAAAAATAATAATAATAATAAATAAAAAATAAATAATTGATAAAATTACATTAAAGAAGTTGCAGATATTGTTGATAATACATCTGGTAATTCTAAAACAGCAACTGTACCCCATTCCCCCTTACTAGCAGCTTCATATATTAAACTATATTTAAATATTGTGATTAAAAATATAGCTATAATTATAATTGTCATTAAAAATGTTGTTGAAATAGATGGTTGTATTTTTATCACCTTATTGTTATTATTTTTTTTTATCATATATATTCTATAATTATATATTTTTTTTATATAATTTATTCATATTTTTTAAAAATAATGAAAGAATAAGTTAAAATTATTATTATTCCAATAAATTTAGTTAATAAATACATATTATTTGTAAGCTTATTAGGACTCTTATATAAATAATAATAGAATGGTATTATACAAATATAATTAATTATTATTGAATAATCATCTAAATCCCAATTATTATAATCAAATTTTGGTACACCAAATATAAATGGTGTACAAAATAGTAATGTTAAAAACAAAAAAGATATTCTAGCATCAACAATTGTTTTTTTATCACCAACATAAAAAAATAAAGGACCTACAATTAATATATTTAATAAATTGGATTTATTATCATTAATAAACAAATCAGCCATTATATATATATATTATATTATATTATATTATTATAATAAAATAAATAATTAATAATATTAAATATAATATTATTAATTTTATAAATTAACATAGCCTAATAAATAAATTAATGGACTACTTAATGATGCAGCATTACACCAAAGAGTAGCAACTTCCATTCTATTATATTTAAAAAATTTATGTATATTTATAATATTAAATTTATTATGAAAAAAATATAATAAAAGTGAATTATACAATATAAATAATATAATTTTATATTTATAATTAATTTTAATTATAAAAGCTAATACAAGAACCAAAATATATACCCATGTATAATATTGGGGATTAAAACCCCATTCTAAATTATTTTCTGTTTTTGAACAATTAATAGAAGGTAAATTATATGTTAAATAAATTAATGTTAATATCCCTAATATTATTCCAAGGGAATTTTTATTAATTAAATATAAACTTACTCCCATCGCAAATACATGTGATGCTAAACTATAATATGCGATATATCCGCCCAATTTATTTAAATTCCCACAATTGAGATCATACCACATAAATGCTTCACCTAATTGTACAAAAGAATATGCAAAAATTAATGGATAATTAAATTTATCTAATTTATTATTTCTTCTATACATTAAATATGAAGATATTACAGCAATTGTAAATGAATAAATAGATGATTCTAAATTGTAACACATATATATATAATATATATATATATATATATAATTATATTTAAAAATATAAGTGTTTATGACTAGAATATATAACAATAAACCATTTAAAAATTAATATATATTTTTAATATAATGGATATTTCAAAAGCAAAAAATATTTTAGAATATTGGTTTTCTAAAGGACTTTACACACCAGATTATGATAAATGGTTTATGAAAAGCCAAGATTATGATGAAGAAATAAAAGAAAAATTTGGTAATTTATTGAAAGAAGCTGAACAAGGTAAAGGATTTAATTGGCTATCAAGTAAAGATAGTTTTGTCGCATATATTATTTTGATGGATCAATTTTCAAGACATATTTATAGAAATACTGCAGATGCATTTAAAAATGATGAATGGGCTTTAATTTTTACTGAAATGGGGTTTGATATATATAGAGAAAAATTAGTTGGTTATGAATTTATGTTTGCATTTATGCCTTATATGCATACTGAAAATTTAACATATCAAAAAAAAGGAAAAACTATTTTTTATATTCAAAAAAATTTGTATGGCACACAACACTTTCATAAAAGAAAATTAACTAATCCAAAAGACACTTCTCATATTACTTCAATAGAACCAACAAAATATGATAAAGAATATACTATGTTAAAATCTATGGAACCTCATTTAGAAGGACATCTAAGAACGATTGAAATTTTTGGAAGATTTCCAAAAAGAAATAAAGATTTAGGTAGAGAATCAACTACTCCCGAAATTTCTTATATGGAAAGCCCAGAAGTAAAAAAAAGACCTTATTAATTATATTTATAAAAAATATAAAATAAATATTTTACGCATAAAGTATTTAAATATATTAAAATAAAATTTTGTATATTTGTTTATTAAATACTGCAATTGGTAAAAAAAAGACCATAGATGAAAAACACCAAATGGCCGCTTTTTCGCCTTCATATTCTCTAAATTTTGTATTAGTGTTTTTGTTATATATAACATTAATAAGTGTATAAAATAATACATAAAATACACTTAAAATTTTTGATTTAGTAAAAAGACTTGGTAAGAACATAAGAATCATATAAATTATTGGAAACATTAACCAACCTTTATCTCTGCTAAATTTATATCCAATATGATATTTACCTATATATGATGTCGTTTTTGTTGAACAAAAATCGTCATTATTACTTATAGGAATGCAATCTGGATCATTTTGTATATCAAATTCATTTAATGTTGTCAATGTATATATTCCGTATAAAAAACAAATAATAAATATAATATTCCAATAGTTATTTTTATTTTGACTGAAGTTAGACATAAATATATTTACAAATAATGGTTGAAAACATATATGAATCCATGATAAAACTGTTAGAATATTTTCAAGTTTTTCATTATGTTGATATTTATATAAAAATCCTTGAATAAAATCCTTTAATGCTAAAAATATTAGAAATATTGTTAATCTATATTTTGGATAAACATAAATACTCCCAATAATCAGTATAATAACATTTATAAAAGATTGTGTTTCTGAAAAACACATTATATACTATATAATATTTATAAATAAATTAAAATTTCAAATATTTAATTTATCTTTTCGTTTTACATAAGCTCTATGTCTGTATTCTTGTAATTTTTCATTATGTAAATTTCTTGTTTAATATATTTAAATTTACTATTTTTTTTGTTTCATTTTAAATTAGTATAATTATCATATTTTTCATTAATAAAATTAGTAAATTTAAGACTATATTTATGATTATTGTAATTATTTTGAATAGTATCATACATATTATTAGACATATCATTTAATTTTTTTTTATTTTTTAAATTTAATTCAATTATTTTTATAATTTCATTATCATTCATATTTTTATTTATTTTTATTATATTATTTCCCCAAACTGAATCTATAAAATCATTTGAGGTACCTAATATTGTTGAATTACAAGCACTTATTTCAAAATATTTTGCTAATGTTCTATTAAAAATAGATGTAGTAGCTATAGTTATCCATGATTGATTTATTAATTTTGCAAGTTCAATACCACATTTATTATTATCATAATTATAATAACCTGGGTGTTTTATTATTTTAACATTATATTTTTTTGACAATTTATAAAATAAAATAATCCATAATCTTAGTCTCATTGGATACAATGATTTAGTCTTTGATCCATAAAATAATATATCTATATTTTTTTTTAAATTATAATTTTTATAAATATTAGTATTTATATGATGTGGTAAATGATAATAAGATAAGCCTTTTTTTAATTTTAATATATTTTTTAACATAACATTATTGTAATATGTTATTAAACAGCATACATTTGTTTGATTTAATAAATAATTTAATTCACTATAATTATTATATGTATTATTATCCATGTCCTCAGTCATCATATATATTCTTTTTGATTTTTTTAAAATAGTTATTATATTATCAATATTATATTTTATCGTTTTTTTATGTAAATTATCTATTGGTATTGAATATTGGTCGATTACTACAATATTATATTTCTCTATATCGATGTTATATATATCATTAATATCTACAAAGTCATAAATATTATTATCATATATTTTTTTTATATTATAAAAATGCTTTTTTGGCATTCTTAAAACATTCATTTTATTATTTATTATTATAATTATATTATTATCATTTATTCTATTTTGTAAAACATAATTCATAATATATTATAAAAATATATTTAAATATTCTTATATATATTATATATAATGATAGAAATAGAATTCAATAAAATAAATAAAGAATTACTTCAAAAGAATTTTGATATTATAAAAAAATCTACAAAAGAAGTTTATGATTTTATTTCAAAGAAAAAAAAAAAAAGAACTTTTAAAAATACATTTGTACCTATTATTATAAATGATATTAATAACTCCCCACTTAATATATTCGATATTATATCTTCTTTTTATACTAATAAAAAATTAAGAGAATTTGCTAGTTCAAAAGAGGAAGAATTAAATAAATTTATTATTGAATGTATTTATAAAAAGGAAGTTTTTAACTCCATAAAACAATACTATAATACAACATTTATAGATGAAAAAAAAAAACTCACAAATGAAGAAATAAGATTAGTTAATCATACTATTAGAGATTATAATAGAATGGGTTTTGATAAAAATTATGAAAAAATAAAAAAATTAACTACAGAATTAAATTCTGTAACAACAAAATTTTCTAATAATTTAAATGAGGAAAATAAATCTTATCAAATTAAGATGAAAGATTTAGATGGGTTACCTAATTCTTGGTTCTCTAAAGATAGATTAATAAAAAAAAATAAAGATAATAAAGAAACATTATATAAAGTTACACTAGCATATCCTGATTATTTTCCTGTAATGAAATATTGTAAGAATGAATCTACAAGAAAAAAACTATATTTAGCATTTAATAATAAATGTAAAAAATCTAATTTACCTTTATTTAAAAAAGCTATTTCTTTAAGAAATAAATTATCTTCAGAATTAGGATATAAACATCATGCTGATTACAAAACAGAAGTTAGTATTGTAAAAAATTCTAATACTGCATTAAAATTTATTGAAAATTTAAATGATAAATTTACATCGCTATATAAAAATGAAATGAACATTCTTTTAAAATTTTCAAAAAAATATAAAAATAATCCAAATAAAAAAAATAAATTAGATAAATGGGACATTCAATATTATCTTAATGCTTACAAAGAGAAAAAATATAATATTAATATGAAAGAGATTAAAAAATATTTTCCACTAGAATCAGTTAAAAAAGGTATGTTTGAAATTTATCAAAAAATTTTAAACTTAAAATTTATTAAAAAAAATACTGATAATAAATGGCATAATGATGTTGAACTATATGATGTTTTGGATAAAAAAAATAAAAAGCTAATTGGTAATTTTTATTTGGATTTATATCCAAGGGAAGGAAAATACGGGCATGCTGCCGTATTTCCTATATATAGTGGTTGTAGCACAAAAATTATAACGAAAAAAAAAACAAGAAGGTTGCCTCTTGTAGCAATGGCATGTAACTTCCCATCTAATGATACTTTAGAATTTTCAGATGTAACTACATTCTTTCATGAATTCGGTCATGTTATGCATCAAATATGTTCACATACACAATTATCAGATTTCTCGGGATTTAATGTAGAACATGATTTTGTTGAAGCACCATCACAAATGTTGGAATATTGGTGTTATGAAAATAAACCTCTTAAAATGATGAGTTCACATATTGAAACTAATAAAAAAATACCAAAAAATATTATTGACAAACTTAAGAATATTAAAAATATATTCCAGGGACATCATTATAAAAGACAAATTTTTTTTGCTCTTTTTGATTTAAAAGTTCATATGAATTATTCCGAAAATCCAGAATTATTATGGAATAAATTAGAAAAAAATATTTTAAAATATGATAATGAAAATAATACCAGTTTTATTTCTTCTTTTGGTCATCTTATGGGAGGATATGATGCAGGATATTATGGTTATCTTAGATCAGAAACATATGCATCTAATATGTTTCATAAAGTATTCAAAGATAATCCTCTAAGTAAAAAAAATGGCTTGTTGTATCGAAAAATCATTTTAGAACAGGGATCAACAAAAGATGGTATATTATTACTCACAGAATTTTTAAATGAAATACCGAATAATACATATTTTTTTAAAGAGAAAAAGTTAAATGTATAAAATTAATTTTTTATTTGAATATGATATACTATATAATAAAATTTTTTAATATATAGTATTTAATAAATTTAAAAGTGATCAGATGATACACTATCAAAATATCTATTATTTCTAAAACCACCAGCTTGTTCTTTAGGTGTTTCTGCTGGAGCAGTTTCTGCTGGAGCAGTTTCTGCTGGAGCACTTCCAGTATCTTCTATTGAAACATTTGCTGTTTCAGGTGGTGCTTCTGCAAAACAAGTATCTGTAATAGTCATTGTTACTTGTCTCTTCATTTGATTTGGATATGCTGGATCATCCAATACAATTGTTGTCTTATCTTTAACACCCTTTATACCAGCAGACCATGCAATTGCTACAAGATATCCTTTAATATTTCTTTGTTGAACAGCTAATTCACCACCATCACCACTAGCGCTAGTTTTTCTGTACCATATTGATACTTTTTTAGCTGGGTCACTTGGAAATACAAATCCGTGCTTTGCTATTCTTTTTCTTAAAAATGTTTTTGTTAATGCTAATGCTTCATTTTTCTCTTTTGTATATTCTTCACCACTTTGATCTGCACCTGCATCTTCATTATCATCAAGATTTTTTAAATCATTATCAAGTTTAGAATGATTTGCAGTATACTCTTTATTAATAGTGTTTATCTCTTTCTCAAAATTTCCTCTAATTGTTGCTACAGTACCATCTAATGGTTGTGTAGCTTTTGTAATTTCACTTAATAATCTTGATGGAGTAACTAAAGCTTGAGACATTTGTGCAGAAATTGGATTATTCGCATCTTCTAATTTATATTCTTTAATAACACTTGCTGTACTGTTAAGCATAGAAGTAATTGTCTTTTGAATTTGTGTTTTTAATTCATTATATTGATTATCCATCTCTTGTTTTAATTTTTTACTAGCCTCAGTTGCTTTTGATAATTTAAGATTTTTTATCTCTAGCAACTTATCTTCTAATTTCTTTTTATTTGCAAGTTGTTGCATTTTAACTTCATGATCAGCTGTTCTTTTTTTTTTGTCAGCTATTCTTTCTAATCTACTATATATATTTGCAATATATGCAGATGCAATTGTATCTATCTCAGTTTGCATATATTTTTTCATTTTCTGAAAATTCTCATTGTTAATAAAAACTTTACAATCATCTATAGATTTTTTAGCTCCTTCATCTACTTGTAAACTTTTATCATAACTTTTCTCAAAAACTTCTCCAATATCAAGGCCAAGAGTTGGTGGTCTCTCTATCTCACCACTAATTTCAATACCTGATGTAGCTGTTTTTTGAAATAATTCTTTTGCTGTATCAGGCCATTTTCCCATATCCCATGGTTGATATGCTTGAAACATATCGTGCTCTTGCAATGGTCTTCCAAATTCCATTCCTGGTGCCTTTTCCCAATTTCGTGGAACAACATCTTGCATTAAAAAATCGATAATAGGAGATTGTTGTTTATCATCAGTTTTTCTTCTATCTACACTTGCATATGTTTCGTTTGTTGCTGCTGTTGAAGGTGGATCTATATTATGGTCTGATGCGCCAAAAACAGGAGCACGTAACCCTTCTGGCCTTTTTGGCTGTTCATTCGTATTGAAAGTAATTGTTGGAAATTCCATTAATTATATATATATTATTATAATATTTTTTTTTTTTATTTATATTTTAATTGTTATTTTTTAACATATAAAATAATATTAATTTTATTCTATATATATATTTTCGGAATATAATTTGAAGGACTATATATATGTAATGATACTGACTTATATGTATTATTTATTATTTTATGAATAATTTTTGAACCTTCAATATAAGATATACTATTTTTATTTAAAATAGTTTTTTTTTTTATTTTATATATATTTTCATACCTTTCCTCTAATAAATTACCTTTTAAAATTTTCAATAAACATCCATTCGATGGATGATCATGCTTAGAACTTGATTGATCATTATTCCATGATATAATTACTATTTCAAATAATTCATTTTTAAACGCAATTTTTTTTATATATTTTTTGTTATTATATTCAATATAATCCTCCCAATCATTACCTATATATTCTTGTAGTAAATATTTTAATTTCTCTAATTTTATTCCTTTTTTTAATTCTTTATCAATATTCAAAAATAATTCATATAAATTATTTATCATATTCTATTTATAATACTATTAATAAAATATTATTATTTATTGGGTGTATTTTATAACTATAATTTATTTAATAAATTATAGTTATATCACTTTTTTTTCTCTTCTAATTTATCATATAACATTTTATATTCCTTATATTCCTTTAATAAATTTCTTGTCTTATTTTTCAATATATCTTTTTTATTTATATTCTCCTCTTCTTTTATTTTCTTTTTATAAGACAATATCCTCGCTTTTAGTGACATTATTTTTTTTAATAATTGATTACGTGATTTTATACCAGTGTTCACTTTTTTCGACGCTTTTAATATTCTACTATCTATTTTCTTTAATCCATAATATCTTATTTGTCCTTTATCCGCACATTCTTTCATTGTCCCACGCCTCTCACCCTTCTTTAATTCACCTATACCACAATTTATCTTAGACATTTTATATAATTTAATTAGAAAAAAAATGGTTTTATACCATTAATATAATTTTTTTATCAATTATTTATAAATAAAATTAATATGATTCCTAAATATTTATTTGATATATCAAATGATTATAATATTATTAATTTTAAATATACAATTAATACAAATAATGATATTCATATTTCTAATAGTAAAATATATTCTTTATTGGAAACATATAAAATAGATCATGAATCACTATTTTTTAACAATAAATATATAATTCATTTTAGAAATTTTAATAAATATATATTTTATGCAGGAAAAATTATTATAAATAGTAATTATAATAACTCCTCTACAATAACTTTTAAATATTATCATACTGAATGGCTTAATTTTATTAAATATTTTTATAATTTAATTTTATCTAAATGTAATTTTGATTTAATAAATAATAATTACACTAATCAAAATATTCTTTTAAAAATTAATTACAAAAACAATCATTTAGAATATTTTAATAATTTTAAAAAATTATCAAATATTATTTTTTTATTTTATATTATTGACTCACATTTATATAATAATTATAAAAATTATTTAATTAATTATATTATTTTATCATTAAAAAATAAATCATATATATTAAATACTATATCATTAATAATGTTAAATAAAATATTAAACAATAAAAAAAATATCACATTTTTTTGTAATGATTATTTTAAAAAATATTTAATTAAATTATTAAATAAAATTAATTCTTATTATAAACATTCTCAATTTAATAGATTATTCTTTATAAATTTATATAAATGTAAAAAAAAATTAAATTTATAATTATACCTTAAACATATCATACCATGATTTAATTTCTCCTGATGTTTTTTTTTTATATATCTTATAAATTGTTACTAACCATAATGTTGTTGTTATAAAATATAAAAATTTTTCATATTCTTCAAAATGATTTTTTCTAAAATCAAATACTGGTTCAATTATTTGACAAGTAAAACAATCTTCATCATCCACATATTTATCACCTAACATTTTTTTCTTTACTATACGTTCTACTGTCGTTATTGCACAAGTATTGTCATTAAATATCCAATGTACCAATAAAAATGGTACAAATACTAAATGTAATAATAAAAAATAATTACTATTGGTAAATGGTGTCACTAAAATAAATAATGTAAATATTAAATGAATTAATTTAAATAAATAATAATATAAATTTTTCATATATTTTTATATAATATAAAAATATTTTTTTTTTTATTATTATTATATATAATAAATTTATGTCATCCTTACAAAATTATGATAAATTAATAAAATTTGTAGACGAAACAATTATTTTGACTAAAAAAAACAATTCTATGAATGTTACATCTTTATTATGGTGGTGTATTCTATGGAATTTTAGAATGATATTCTGTATAATAAATAATAATATAGGTAAAAATAAATATCAACCAAAAAAACAATATATATTTGACAAGGATCAACCACAGGGTTATTATACATTAAAAAAAAAAAATATTGACGTTGAACAAAGTTTCGATGCATTTATGGAAATGAGCGAAGATGGAATGAATAGTACTAAAAAAACATATGCTTACGATTTTAAGGAAATTGAGGATATGTATGATTCGGCCCTGGCGCAGGATATCGCGGCCTATAATGATAATTTAACTAACTTGATGGTTAATTTATTAGATAAAGTTGTAAGTAATGACTCATTTCGAAAATCTATATTATTTAAGAATCTTATGAAAATGAACGAAGATTATAACGATGAAAAAAAAAAACAATTGGGATTTACAACAATCAGTGAATTTATTAAGAATTGTATTATAGGATATGATATTTCATTTTTTACGACATGGGGTGAGGATATAAGAAACATGGAGTGTAATATAATAATTCATAAAGAAGAACAAGAGGTAAGCGAATTTAGTATTCCAAAATATAACAATTTTTTAAAAAAAGACGAAATAATAGGTAAAGCTAATCAGATATTATTAAATATAATATTAGAGGAACTTGATAAACTAAAAGAAGATGATGAAGATTTTATAAAGCTAAAAACCTCAAAGAAGTCAGGATCGGAACCGTGTCCGGGCGGTATTTGCAAAAGAATATTGATAGCAGTTAAAAAAAATCAATAAATTATATATTTATTAAAAATATTATATTCAAACAGTATATTATTTTTATAAATTATATAAAAATAATATATTATTTATATAATTTTTATATCTTATTAAATTATATATAAAAATAATTTAATATGAACCAAATTAATTATAATTTAAATGATATGAGTGGGGGTTCAATTGGTAATTCAATAGGTAAAGGTTTTATATTAGTATTCCCTATAGTTGGATTAGTATTGGCAATAGTATATATAAAATCATTGCTTTCTGACCCTGATGGAAATTTATGGAAAACAAAAAAATGTGATGATCAAGAAAAAAAACTTAAACGGGCATCAACACGTGGACAAATAGTATCTTGTAGTTTAATGGTTATGGCTATATTCCAAGCTCTTATAAAGGCAACAAACCCACCAGAAAAATTATTATTAACTACATATGGATTTTTATTTGCATCTGTTGTAGGATATATTGGGGATCAAATGATTGGTACTGATGAAGGAATGTCTTTATATCAACATAAGAATAAAAATATATCTGGTCATTGGGCATATAGATATGCAATGGGTACTTTAGGTACTGGTGCATTCTTTAGATATATGCTAACAGTATTTTTAGATATGTTTATTAGTGGATGTTTAATTGATATTATGATGTTTTTGACAAAAGATATGGTTAAAGAATTAGCAGAAGATAAAGGAGGTTTTGGATTTTATAAAAGATTTGTTGGAGGAAATTTTGATAATTTAATGCAATCTGTAGTAGCATTAGTAACATTTTTAGCTTATACAAATGATACAAGATTCGCATGGGCTTATCCATCTAGTACATCTACTTATGCTGATATTATACCTACTCCAACTATAAAATTAGCTACAACTATCGCAGGTATAGTATATTTAATAGCTAATGTACCTGAATCAGAATCAAAAACCCCACGACAGTATGGTGGAGCCTTAGATCAACCAGGCACACCATTGGCTGATTCAATAGGATCTAAATTTATATATGTTATGGTTACATTATTTCTTTTATCAATGGGATCACAAAAAACACTATTTAATATTGATCCAATTGAAGATTTAAAAGATATGACTGAAAAAGCAAAAGAACAAAATGTAGAAATGAAATGGTACGTTGCGCAAGGATGGAAAAAAGGACTTGCTATTTTCTCAGTATTCTTTATTATTGGTATAACTGTACCATTACTTATGAACGGACTTAAAGGTGCAGCAAGTGGTACAGTTAATGTAGTTGCATTAGTAATTACTGTAGTCGCATTAGGATTTATCTTTTTGAAATGTTATAATGCTGATGATAAATATATTGAAAAAGGTATAATAGACTGCGGTGGTACATATGAACCTGAAGAACAAGTTTTAAAAAATATTTTATCTGATGAAGTATGTGATAGAGATGTTTCTGATAATAATTGTGAAAATATTGATTCTTTTTTCTATAAAAATTGTTCAAAATCTTGTTCTAAATTTAATAATCAAAAAACTGCCACTCCAAAACAAAATACTGAATTAACAAATATTTTAGGAGATAATGAATGCAATTCTTCACTGTCAAAAGCTAATTGTGATCAAGCATTCTTCTTTAATAATTGTAAAAAATCATGTACAGAATTTAGAAATAATCCACAAAATTCCGGTTCAGGATCCGGTAATACAGGATCTGGTACTGGCTCTGGTACTACTGGCTCTGGTACTACTGGCTCTGGTACTACTGGCTCTGGTACTACTGGCTCTGGTACTACTGGTTCTGGCACTACTGGCTCTAGCACTACTGGCTCTGGCACTACTGGCTCTGGTACTACTGGCTCTGGTACTGGCTCTGGTACTACTGGCTCTGGTACTGGCTCTGGTAATACAGGCTCTGGTACTGGCTCTGGTACTACAGGATCATCTGGTACTGGCTCTGGTACTACAGGATCATCTGGTACTGGATCTGGTTCCAATCAAAATAATAGGGATATAAACGAATATAGTGGTGAAAATGAAAAAGATTTTGAAACAGCATATTGTAAAAGTTTAGAAACTGGTAAATGTATAAAATTAAATAAAACTTCACATAAAAATTATCCTAATAGTTGGGGTAGATTTCCGCTAACAAAAAGCGGTGGTCAAGCATTCTGTAAATTATTTAAAGGAAATAAAAATAAACCATTGAATGATATAATATTCTATGGTTCTTTAGAAGGAGCAAAAGATTGGTGTTATGGATCAAGATAAAATTATTAAATATAAATATATTATATAAATAATATATTTATATATATATATAATGGTTAGATCAGGACGGGAAGATTTTTCAAGATTAAATGCAGCGATACTTTTACGACATGCATGGCAACAAGCTGGTAAAGCGTCAAAAGTTACTAAAACCCATTAACTGAAGAAGAAAAAAAGAGGAGGGCTGAAGTAGCCTCAAGAAAATTCTATACAGAAAAAATAATTATTATTTCATTTGCATTTATTATTAGTTTTATTTGTTATTATGCTTTTAGAAAAAATAAAAAATTGATAGGCCCAGTAACTATAGTTTCAATCGCATATTTTGTAATTACAATTATATTAAATTTTTTACTTAGAAAGTACTTAATATCTATCAAATATAATGACAGCATTAAATTTATATTTAGTTTTTATATATTTCTTGTACAAATATATGATTAATTATAGTTAATGTAAGAGATGTATCAGATTAAAAAAATATAAAAATAAAAAAAAAATTTATTATATCTTATTAAGATATAATAAAATAATGAATGTAGTTGAAGCATATATAAAAAATAAAGGACAATTAATAATATTTATTTCCGGACTAACTCCAGGGAGTGGTAAAACAAAAATATCAAAAGAAATTAGCAAAATATTTAAAATAAAATATATAGATCAATCATCTTTTTATAAAAAAGATTACTCTAATAAAGTAACATTACCTAATAATAAAACGGTTATAAATTGGGATTCTGATGATTCAATTGAATGGGATAAATTAAACAAATTAATTGATGAAAATAAGAGCAAGGGTGTGATTTTAAGTGGACATTCACTAATTCCTGATAAAATTTTACATAAACCAGATTATCATATTCATTTAAGTATATCAAAAAAAAATAATTTAGAAAAAAGATATAAAAAAATTAAAGATAATGATGATATAGATAAAGATACAATTAAATTAATTATGAATCAATTAACATTTCCATATTATATAAATACTTTAAAAAAATCTAATATAAATAAATTTATGAAAGTAAACGATAAATCTGAAAATTTTGTATTAAATGATGTATTTACTATCCTAATTGATTATATTCAAGATTTTTTGTATAAAGATAGAAAAGATGATCCATTAAAAAAAATTAAAAAAAATATTATTAATTTAGATAATGAATCAAATGAACCAAATGAATCAAATGATTCAAATTATTCAAATAAATCAATAGAATCAAATGATTCAACAAAATCAAATGAATCAAATGAATCAAATGAATCAAATGAATCAAATGAATCAAATGAATCAAATGAATCAAATGAATCAAATGATTCAAATGAATCAAATGATTCAAATGAATCAAATGATTCAAATAAATCAACTGAATCAACAAAATCAAATGATTCAAATGAATTAAATAAAACTGATAAAGAAAGGGAGGAAGATAAATATATGGATACAACTGAGGAAAAAGAAGAAGATGATATTATGGATTCTGAGAATGAAATTGATGAAGAAAATATTATGAATCATGATAATACGTTAACAGAAGAATCATATACAGATAGTATTGAAAGATATAATAAACATAGTATTAATTTTTCAATAGAATAATTTTTTTATTATTATATTTTAAATGCATAAACAAGAAATAGAATATAAAATTGATAAATATATATATAAATTAAAAAATGAAAAAAAATTAAATAAAATAAAAATATATGAAAAAAAAATAAGACATTATAATATATTATTAAAAAATAAAATATATTATCAATTTTAAATAATTTTTATATAATCAATATAAAAATTATTTTTAATTACTAAATTCATTTATTATTCTGTTATATAATATAAATTTATATATTTATTAATATATAAATTTAAATAAATATATATTACATATATTAATCCATTTTAAAAATTGGTAAATATTTTGGTATTGATTTAAGTGTTTTAGATACTACATGTGAGTATTCATAAATAGTATTAAATACACTATTTTCAGCAGATTTATTTACAATATTTAACATTTGTAAACGGCTCTCATCATCGATTTCTCCAGGTATTAGTCTTTCAATAATATGATGTTTTATTAATTCTTCATTATTATAATAATTATCAATAGGAGGAGTACTAAATGATAAATATGTCAATAATATATACCATAATGAAGAGTGCCTTCTTATTTTTTTATATGCATTTACACAATAATTTTTAAATTTTATAAAAGTAGATGAATTTTTACCTCCTAATATTTCTAACATTTCTTTTGTTATCATCATTTCTATATTATTATTTTTAGGATCATTACCTAATATATATGAAAAATCAATATGTACTAAATCACCATTTTTATTTAGTAATATATTTTCAGTATGTCTATCTCCAATACCTAAAATATAACATAATACACAAGAAGATACACATGTTTTAATAAAATTATCTCTTAATTCATTAATTGTAATATTCGGGTTTATATCCATAATATAATTTTGTAAAGTTTTTTTATGTATATGTTTTATATCATATAATGTACTACATTCATCAATCATCTCTACCCATCCATAATCAATACTAATTGGTAATATATTATATGTATTTATAAAAATATTTTTTTTACAAATAATGCTAACCCATTTAGATATACACATTGTTAATTTATCTTTTCTAACATCTTCATTTTTTATTAAAATATATTTTGTATCAACATTATTATTTATATTATTATAAACTAATAAGGGTAATACCCATGGTTTAGATGAAGAATCAAGTTGTTTAATATTATCATGTTTTATATGTGTACATATTATATTAGGATCCCAAGGTAATTTAACAGATATATTATTTAGGAACCAGTCATTAATTAATGATTTTCTTATATTTTTTTTTTTTAATAAAATTAATTTAATTAATTTTATAAATTCATCAGTTTTTCTTAATTCATATTTGATATCTCGTGATAATTTTTTTTTATTTAAAAAATCATATATTTTTTTTAAGTTTTCACTATATTCAAAATTTAAATTATATTTTAATTCAAAATATATATTATAAATAGATGTAATATCAGAGCACTTTTCACATAACAAAATACCAAATGAATAATATTTTTTTGATAATTGTATAATCCATGGTAACAATAAATTAAAAAATTTTTTGGTTTTTTTAACCAATAATTCTATAATAAATCTTTGTATTGATATATATTTTTCTAAATTTATATTGAAACCTATTTCTAATATATCCTCTGCTTTACATAAATTTTTACAATCTCTTCTACATAATAATGATTTACAGGTGTATGTATTTTTCCCTTTTTTATAATAATCTATTAGTTTATTAATATCTTCAATATTTCTATCATTATTTGAAACTAAACATTTTGTTATAAAGTAATAATGATTTTTAAATTCATAACGGTGATTCCATAAAAAATTTTTTTCTAAACTAGTAAATTTTTCAGCTGGTAATTTATATTGTATACTTCTATAAATACTAATCAAATAATTAATAGTTTTACACCACACTTTTGAGACAACTCTTATTTTCAATAATTCTATAATAGACAAAGGTATATTAGACATAATAATTATATTATTTTTTTCATTATTAACAATATTATTATGTTTAAAACATTCAAAACATAATCTTATATTTGGATTATAATATTCTTTACATTTATTAAAAATTGTATTAATCGTAGTTGTTTTTGGAATGTTTATTAATGAAATATAACTATTTAATTTACATTCCCATTGTGAACAACTATTACAAAAAATACGGCCACATATTCTACAATGATGTTTCCGATATAATAAACCAAATTCAATATTACAATTAAAACATTTCCTAACTTTATTATCAGGTATCCATATGTATGGTTTTCTTCTTAAAATGTTTATAGGTAAACTATTGGATCTATGTCTTTTATCAATATATAAAGATACTGAACCGTACCCTTTCATCTAATAAATAATAATATTATAATTTTAAATTATATTGATTAAATTTATTTAATTAATGTAATTTATTTTTTTATATTTTTTGATAATTTTATTAATTTATAATTTATATTATTGTTAATTTTAGAATCAATATTAATACTTTTTAATATTGAATTTTTATTTGGATCTTCTGAATATAATTTTAACAATATTGGTGAATAATCTTTATATTTTTTTAAATAAAATATTAATAAATTATCAATTACATTTACAATTCTATCATGCTCTTCAATAGCATTTTTATTAATATTTTTCATACTTTTATAACATTTAGAATATTCTTTAATTCTCCGAGAATGTACTAATAAAATCATTAAACATGGTATTGATAAATCTTTATTTACTTTATTATCCTCTATAAATTTTTTAATATGATCATAATAACAATTTTTTGATGTACCATATTCTTCATCTAATTCTTTAAAAAAAATATAATCAGATTTTCTTAATTTAATATCTAATCTGCTTATTGGAAAACTTTTGATTGATGTCATTATTACAAATACTGTTTGGTGATCATCATTATAAAATGCTTTTTTGGCAATATCAATAAAATAAATTATATTTTTTCTTATTTTGTGTAAAGATTTACAAACTTTAGTACCATCTGTTAATATTAATAATGTTATATTTGAAACAGAATTATTTATTAGAGTTGGTATTTTATTATTATCTTTAGAATCTAATAAAGAATATAATTTATTTGACCCTTCTCTAAATTTACATCTTGATTCCTCTAATTTATCATCATATTCTGATCCAAATAAACTATTTATAATATTTTTTAAATTTTTTTTACTAAAAAACTTAACATTAGAATTGCTATATGATATATTTAACAATCTATGTCCTTCAGATGATAAAGTTCTTTTTCTTTTATTGAACATGTTTGTAATTTACTTATATTTTATATGTATTTATTTAAACTCATTGTATAAATTAAATATTTTATTTCTTTCATCAAAACCTTCCTCTAACTTTTTAATTTTTTTAATAGAATCTGATAAATTTTTTTCTAAAAAATATATGTATTCTTTTAATGTATCACAATACCAACTATTTTTTATAATATTATGCTTTTTATTATAATCTTTTTCTTTCTCGTAATTGATGTTTACATAATCTTTTATGCTTTCTAATAATTTATACATATTATGATGTGCATAATCATCATCAATATCTCTTAAGATATCTTTCCATTTTTCAATAATTTCTTTAGAACCCATAATGTATTATATATTAAGTAATATAAAAAAACTCTATATATTTTTCATATAATTTTTTAACCTGTTTCACATTTAATTAGGCAAAAAGATACTCCAATAAAAGCAAATTATAAAAAAAAATAGAAAAATTAGAAACGGATTAAAATTCTTAATAAATATAAATATTTTAAAACTTAAGAGAAAATTTTTTTTTTTAATAAAGTTTAATAATATTTTTCCCCCCCCCCCCCTCATTAAAAATATACAAAAATGTGCAAAAATTTCCTAAAAAATAAAAATATTATAAATAGTATATATTTATACATTTTTGGCAAAAAAATGTCCAAAAAATGTCCAAAAAATGTCCAAAAATGTCCAAAAATGTCCAAAAAATGTGCAAAAATGTCCAAAAAATGTCCAAAAAATGTCCAAAAAATGTCCAAAAATATATAAAAATTATAAAATATTATTATAATAATGGT
>MDTB01222166.1_pt1 | contig 54818 bp, 58 predicted proteins | sample 811161 | NCBI WGS metagenome assembly MDTB01 (sample SAMN05326650, study PRJNA326480) | marine metagenome | isolation source: seawater | place: Mediterranean Sea | collected 2009 | reverse complement strand
TCTAAACCATGCTTGTAATCTTTTTTTTACATTGGAGTCTGACAGATCGGGTCCAGAGAAAATTAGTTTATTTTTAATAATTTGCGTTGAATAAATTTTCGAGTTGATTTTGTCAATTTTTTTTTTCCATACCTTCATACAAAAAAATATCTTTTCTTAAACTTTCTTTATTCAAATTTTCAATTCTTTCTTTTTGAATATCAATTTTTTTTTTAATCCAATCTTCCTTTTTCTTTATAACTAAATACATTTGTCTTTCACTAAGAATATTCGGACTTCTAATGTATAAAATTCCATTTCTGATGATTAAAGAAATACTATTCTTTCTAATTCTTATAATCTTTATTTGAAAAGGAAATTCATTAAAAATATCTGAAGTATTAAAAATCGTAGATAAAAAATTGATCATCTATACCGCAAAATTTTTAATTTGAAATGTGTTATCATTTCTTTCTAAAATTGTAATGGAACCATATTTAATTCTTTTCCAATTCTCATTCACTAATTGTTCAAAAGGTACATTGGTTAAATATGAAATAATACAATTAATAGTACCAGCGTGACAAATTAAAAAAAGGTTCTCTTCTGAGTATATGTAGTCATCACAAAATGAACTAACACGGTTAAAAAACATTTTATTAGATTCACCATTGGGTATTTTAAAGTTCATTAAATTATCATTCCATTTTTCTAATTCTTTTTTAGTTATTTCATCAACCCTAAGCATCTCCCAATCTCCAAAATTAAGTTCTTTTAATCTCACATCGGTTTTAAAATTATTGGTCAATTTTTCAGCTAATTTTTTACATCTTTGCAATGGACTTGTTATTACTTTAGTTTCAAGCTTTAAAACTCCTAGATATTTCAGTTTTTTTTTTATATTTACAACTTCATCTAAAAAAGTTTTCCCCACATCTACATCTGACTGACCGTAAAAAGTATCAGGCTCAACATCTAGTGAAGTATGTCTCAACAAAATAATCTTCATGAAATATTGAAAATATTACTCATCTAAGTCTTTATACTCAGCATCAATTACTTTAGACTTATGCATTTTTTTTTCATAAGCTTTTTGATTACCCTTTTTTAAACTTTCTGGAATGAAACTGAACAAAATTAACCTAAAAGGTTTTATTAATAGTAATAATCCAAGAAAGTCCGTAATAAACCCTGGTATTATTAAAAGAAACCCTGATAACCTTTTGCATATCCAATCAATTGGTTCTATTTTAAAATCCGAAAAACTACCGTAAGTATTTTTTGGAAATAATATAAAAAGTCCAATTGATCCGGTAATTATTATGAAAAAAATAACATTTAAAAACCCAAATAAATCTCCAAATAAAATAAATGTAATAATTTCTAAAAAAGGCAAGAAAAGTAGAAGTTTAATCCCCATATACTTATTTATCATAAATTAAATATAAAATAAATCACAACTATAACTATGTTAGAATTTTTTAATACAACAGAGATACTTCAATTCGTAGTTTCGACTCTTTTTGGAAGTATGATTTTCTTCTCTGCTATTGTTGCACCAACTATTTTTGCATCTCTTGATCAAATTAATTCTAGAAAACTTATCAGAAAAATCTTTCCAAAGTTATATTCTTGGGGTATTTTTTTAGGTTTAATTATTTGTATTCTTCAGATTAATAATAAAAGTTTACATCTTTATCTTTCCATATTTGTGATGATGGGCTTTGTATTTAGCAGGCAAATTCTCATGCCAAAAATTAATGAATTGAGTGACAAAAAAGATGAAAAAAACTTTAAAAAATTTCACACATTAAGTGTGCTCATCTTTATCTCACAGCTAGTTATACTCTTATTTATTTTTTGAAGCTGCATGGAGCGCTTTTAACCCCTTAAGATTAATAAATTTTTCGTCAAAACCATTTCCTTCAATTATTTTTAGAGGACAATTGAGTTCCCCTAAATCTGAAACAACAAGGATAGGCCCTTTAAGTTCTTCAACTATTGTATACATTGATGGCGTAACAATTACTTTTAATCCCGCACCAACTGCTGACTCAACTCCTCTTTGATAATCCTCAATGGCTATACAAGACTCAGCTGGAAGTTTTAATTGTTCTAAAGCCCAAAAATATATTTCAGATGAAGGTTTTTTGGGAAGATTACACCCTCCATGTGCTATTACTTCAAACCATTCTTGAGGTAAAATATTTAGACCTTTCTTAAACAAGTTTTTAAGATTCTCTTCCGTAGTGTCAGATACCAAGGATAATCTTAAACCATTTTTTTTTAATTCTTTTAATAGTCTTAAAACTCCAGGTCTAGGTTGGATATCGAAATCATTCAACAAATCTTCGTAAACTTGACTTTTAATTTTGTGAATTGATTGAATATAATTTTTCAAATTTTTCTGTTTTAAAAGTTCAGGAAAGGCTCTTTTAATGTAATACTTAATTCTTTCTTTTCCTCCACCAACTAGTACTAGTTCCTTATATATTGCTTCATCCCAATACCATGATAAACCAAATTCTCTAAATGCTTCGTTAAATGAACATCTGTGAATTTCTTCACTCTCAGATATAATTACACCTACGTCGAATAAAACTGCGCTAAGTTTCATTTTTTATCCTTTTAATGATGTTAGATGTTGACTTTTCTTTTTCATAATTTATTAGGATGGTTTTACCATTCCAATTTTGAATTTCTTTAGAGCCTACTACTTCTTTTTTTTTATAATCCTTTCCTTTAAATAAAAAATTAGGCTTTAAATCTTTTATTAACTTCAAAGGAGTTAACTCATTAAAAACAATAATAAGATCAATGAATTCAAAGTTTGATAAAACTTTCAATCTCTCATCTAAGTCTAATATTGGCCTATTTTTTCCCTTTAAACTCTCAACAGATTTATCACTGTTTAACCCTAGAATAAGGATATCACAGTATTTTTTTGATTTTTTTAAGTAATTAATGTGCCCCGAATGAATAAGATCAAAACAACCATTTGTAAATCCAATTTTTTTTGAAGGTTTTAATTTATCTAAAAAAAGCTTAGCTTCTTTTTGGGAAACAATTTTTTTTTCAAATAATTCATTTTCGAACACCTCCTCATTAAAAACACATGTAGTCCCAAGTTTCCCTACGGAAATTCCCGCAGCTCTATTGGCTATTTTAGCTGAGTCAACTAGGCTCATTCCACTTGCTAATGATAAAGATAAATAAGCAATAACTGTATCTCCAGCTCCTGAAACATCATAAACTTCCAATGCTTTTGATGATAAGTTGTAAGTTTTTTCAGCTTTTGAAACAATTGTCATTCCGTTAGAACTTCTAGTTGTTATTACAGATGAAAAATTATATTTTTTTATAAATTCTTCAGATAATTTTTTTATAGTTTTTTCTTCCAAGGAAGATTTTTTTAAATTAATGTTACCTGCTTTCAAAAGTTCATTGAGATTGGGTGTTAAAACATCTGCACCAGCATAAACATCAAATGATTTTTTTTTGGGATCAACAATAGTGGTTTTTTTACATTTTTTAGAAAATAAAATCAGTTTTTTTATTAGGCTATCGGTCAGTATTCCTTTGTCATAATCAGACAAGATTACTATGTCGGATTTTTTAATATATTTTTTGAAAATATTAAACACTTTGCTTTCACAACTTTTACTTATTGCTTTGTCAGTCTCATTATCAACCCTTAAAATCTGTTGCTGACCAGAAATGTACCTTTGTTTTAGAGTTGTTTTTCTATTTTCCAAGATTAGACTTGCTTTTAAATTTTTAGTTTTTTGAACCAACCTACTTAAAATTTTAAACTCTTCGTCATTTCCAACAACTGATATCAGATTACAACTTCCTCCCCCAGAAACAACATTTCTTGCAACGTTACCAGCCCCACCTAAAACAAATCTTTCTGATTCATATTTAAAAACTGGGATTGGAGCTTCAGGTGAAATTCTATTCACATTACCGTGGATATATGAGTCAAGTATTATATCACCAATACAAAGAATATTTAAATTTGAGAAGTTACTTAAAACCATAAAAATTACTAATTTCTTTTTAAAATCAGTGAGTTAAAATAATTAATTGTTTTCGTCAGTCCTTCTTCTCTCTCTACTTTAGGACTCCATTCTAATTTTTTCCTGGCAATATTTATGTTTGGGCACCTCTGTTTAGGGTCATCTATAGGTAAATCATTGAAAACTAACTTTGAGGAACTGCTTGTAAGTTTAATAATTTCCTCAGCTAATTGTTTGACAGTGATCTCAAGAGGATTTCCAAGATTAACAGGCCCTAAAAATTGTTCTTTATTCATCATTAAAATAATACCCTCAATTAAATCATCAACATAACAAAATGATCTAGTCTGATTTCCATCACCATACACCGTTATATTCTCATTTTTTATCGCTTGAACTATAAAATTTGAGACAACTCTTCCATCATTTATTTGCATTCTTGGACCATAAGTATTAAAAATCCTGACCACTCGTACATCAACATTATGTTGTCTATTATAATCCCAAAATATAGTTTCTGCGCATCTCTTTCCTTCATCATAACAAGCTCTTGGTCCATCGATACTTACTGCACCTTTATAATCTTCTGGTTGAGGATGTACCTCTGGATCACCGTAAATTTCTGATGTGGATGCTTGCAGGATTCTTGCATTTGTTCTTTTTGCTAAACCCAACATATTTATAGCTCCATGAACACATGTTTTAATAGTTTGTACTGGATCATTTTGATAATGTATTGGTGATGCTGGACATGCAAAATTATAAATTTGTTCTACTTCTAAAAACAATGGAAAAGTTATATCATGCTTAATAATTTCAAAATTTGGCTTACTTAGTAATGTACTTAAATTCTCCTTATTCCCGGTGTAAAAGTTATCACAACAAATAACATAATGTCCCTGCTTTACAAGTTTTTCACAAAGAAAAGATCCTAAAAAACCCGCTCCACCAGTAACTAAAATTTTTTTTTTTTCCATTTACAAAATCATTATCTTAGTTTTATAGAAATTCTTTTAAATTCATTATTTTTAACTTGAAATGAAGCCTCTTTGAAAGTCGGAGGACCGAGAAAAACTTTTGCATTATTACTAAAACCATATTTTTCCAGAGGTATAGCAAACAACCTATCAAACTGACCATTATTGTTTTCGTCATGATAAACTGCAATTGCATAAACGCCAGCTTTCAAATTTTTAACAACAATTCCCTCTTCTAAAACATTTTCAGTTTTTTTTTTAAGGCCAATGAATTTCTCACTTTCACTTAGAAATTTCTTTTTTTCATTATAAAGGGCAAAATGTACAAATCCAGTGACATTATCTATATTTTTAACATTAATATGAATTTCATTTCCTAACAAGGAAAACGGAACATATAAAAGAATAAAAAAAAATAAAAACATTTATAAAATATTACACACATTATTAAGTTTGAGATAGTATTGAATAAACTTTTATTGATAACAATGCAAATGAACAAAAATTTATTTTTTTCGCTATTAATTATATGTTTTTCTTTTGTTATTCCCGTTGAGTTGCTATCTAAAAATGAAGATTTTGAGAAAGCCAAAAAGATAGTCATTGAGTCGGAGGTGACTTTAAATAAACTTTTAGAAAATAAAGACCTAAAAAATTTGCGAGATTACTTAAAAAAGTCTAAAGCTATTCTTATTTTCCCAAAGATTTATGAGGGGAGTTTTTTGTTTGGTGCAAAAGGTGGTAACGGAATTTTATTAATAAGACACTATGCAGGATGGTCAGGTCCATTTTACTATTCTTTGGGTGGTGCAAGTGTTGGTTTGCAATTTGGTATTAAATCTGGAAATGTTATTATGACAGTTATGTCATCCAGAGGACTCAAATCTATTTTAAATGAAAGAATAAAACTTGGTGTGGATATAGATGCTGCGGTAGCAGATCAAGGTATAGGCTTTTCAGCTGAGAGTACATTACGATTAGCTGACATATTTTCTTTTTCCGATAATAGTGGTTTATTTCTTGGAGGATCCTTTGAGGGAAGTTATTTGCAACCTAGAAATGACTTAAACCGTTTTTTATATAATTTTGAGTTAACATCTGACGAAATCCTAAAATCAAAAAAGTTACACAAAGTTGGTATTAATATTTCAAAAACTCTTAATTCTTTAAGATAATGGAAAAAGTACACACAGCTGTTGATGCGGTCATAGTTTTGTGTGGACATGGTTCAAGGGATCCGCGATTTAAAATGGATTTTCTAAAATTTGCTAAATCGATAGAATTGTGTTTCAAAAGTAGAAAAACGTACTTCTGCTTTATTGAAAAAAATAATCCTTCCATTGAAGAAATGTTAGATATAACAACTAAAAACTACGAAAATATCATATTTGTTCCAAGTCTCTTGTTTAGAGGAAATCATTTCGATTTAGATATAAAAAAAAAAATAGACCCTTATAACAAAAAAAAAAATATTTATATAACCGAAAATATTGATATTAAGAAATATCTAATAAAGATATACAAAGAAATCATAAAACCAAAAATCATAAAAAGTAAAACTAATATTTTAATAAACGTGGCATCTAGTAGTTCAAATAGTAATATTGTTAAAAGTTTAAGTATTTATTCAAAAAAATTATCTAATGAGTTAGGTTTAAAGAAATATTTTTTTTGTCTCTTAGGAAATGAAAATAAACTTTTTAAGAATCTCTCAAAAATTTATGATAACGATACTAATATTATCTTACATCCCATATTTTTATTTAATGGGTATCTTTACAATAATATTATTTCAAAGTTTCAAATGAGGTATAGTAATTTACAATTTACACGACCAATTTCGCATGAACCAAAAACAAAGGAAATTTTCAAAGACTTAATAAATTCAAAACTTAAATTTTTCAACTAAATTTTTAATCTTTCTATCTCTAATAAAATTAATATACTCAAAGATTGAATTACCAGAAAAATCAGTTATTTCCATATTTGGATTTTTTTTTATGATCTTTTCAACAGCTATCCTATTCTCTTTTTCTATTGCGATCATAAGTGCAGTTCTACCAAGTCCGTCTTGAAGATTTATATCAACACCTTTTTCAATTACGTAATCTATTAAATTGTTTTTATCTAACATCACGCAATACATCAATATCGATGTTTTATCTAGGAAAACATTGTTAATATTAGCATCATTCTTTATTAGCAAATCTATCATTTTTTTACTATTATTTTTTACGGCGTATGCTAGGGGAATTAAATTATACTTATTCTTTTTGTTTGAAGACTGACCTAACTCAAGATACTTCTCAATGACTTCTATATTTCCTTCTTCGAGTGCTGACTGATACACTAATCCTGGGAATACCTCACTTTCGACCAAAGCAAAAACTTTATCGAACCAAAAAAATAACAAAATTATAAAAATGACATTTGACTTGTACATAATTTCTTATAATAAACTAATTATATGAGAAAAAGAATTACATTATTAATGAAGTAATCTTTTCAAAAGTTAGTAAAACGTAAAAAACATGAAATGCTGGAATTTAATTAATAATTAAAAGGTATAATTTTCAAGTTTAATTTTTTTTAATAATGTTATAAAAATAAACATTATTTTAATTACCTTAAATAAAAGAAAAAATCGAATAGAAGCATTAGGAAAATGAAACGATTTAAACCAAATATTTTTAAGAACTTAATTTGGATATTCCTCATATTGATTATATCAATGGGTTTAAATTATTACCTAAAAATTTTAAATGAGACTAATTCTTTGACAAATTCAAATAATTTTGATTTGGGTGGTAGTTTCACTTTAGTAGATCAAGAAAATAAAGTATTTTCCTCATCAAATCTAAAAAAATTGAAGCTCATATATTTTGGTTACACTTTTTGTCCTGATGTTTGTCCTTTTGATTTATTAAAGATATCAAAATTATTTGAAAAAAATAAATATCTAATTAAAAATATTCAACCAATTTTTATAACAGTTGATCCCAATAGAGATACTTCCAGTATTATAAAAAGTTTTCTTGATAACTTTGACACTAATATCATTGGACTAACGGGAGAGGATTTCCAAATTAAAGCAGTTCTTAAAAAATTTAAAATATACAATAAAAAAAACTATAATAGTGAACTAGCTGACTCAACTGATAACTATTTAATCGACCACAGTGTTTTATTTTATCTTCTGGATCAAAACGATAAGTATCTAACTCACTTTACTGCTAGCAATTTTCAACAAGATTTTTTAAGTTTTATTAATCAGCGTAATCTTGTTAATTAGGAAACATATTTTCAATAATTTTTTCAAATAAGGTATTTGTTTTTTTCTTTTCTAATTTTCTTTTTTTAGTCTCCATATCCTTTGTCTGATTAAAAACATTACTTTTTAATTTTCTTACAGGTCTTCCCTTGTGAGCTTTTTTCATAAAATCACTCCACAAAATAGCTGGTGCATTTCCTCCAGTAATATTACTCATTGGAGAGTCATTATCATTTCCAAACCAAACTCCTGCAACCATATCTGAAGAGAAACCTATAAACCATGCATCTCTCAGTGATTGACTGGTTCCAGTTTTTCCAGCTGAAGGTCTGTTAATACGAGCATTTTTTCCAGTTCCGGTTAAAATTGTCTGTTTAAGCATTTGAGTCATGTCTCTGTTAACATTTTGATTCAATATTCTTCCCGGTCCAACTCCTTTTCTAAAATATAATAGTTTTCCATCAATATTTTCTATCAACCTTACACCATGAGTGAAAATTCCATTCCCACCGTTTGCAATTATGTTATAAGCTCCAGTCAATTCTAACAAATTTACTTCAGATGTTCCAAGAGCTACTGATGGTGAGTTCATTAACTGACTCTTAATTCCAAGAGATTTTGCAGTTTTAATCACTTTTTCACGACCAACACTTTCAGAAACCTTAACAGCAACTGTATTTATTGATTTGGCAAAAGCATTTGTAATAGTCATGTTTCCTAAAAATTCCTTTTTATAATTTTCTGGAGACCAGTCATCAATAGAAATTCTAGAGTCCTCAATCTGATCAAATGGTTTAAACCCATTTTGAAGTGCAGTCAGATATACAAAAAGTTTAAATGCAGAACCTGGTTGTCTTTGAGCTTGCGTTACTCTGTTAAACTGTGAGTCTCCATAATCCCTTCCTCCAACCATCGCTAGAACTCCTCCGTCTAGGTCTAAAGCAACAATTGCTGACTGATTTGCGGAGTCATACTTTTGAGAAATTTTTGACAATGAAACTTCTGCTTTTCTTTGAAGTTCAATATCTAATGTAGTTCTTACAATCAGATCCTCCTTTATTTCTCCTAAATACGATCTTACTCTTGGCAACAGCCAATCAACAAAATATCTTGTGCTTTTGGGTGGCTCAGCTATATCCTTATAAGATCCAGATAAATTTTTATATTCTTCAATTGAGGAAATATCAATTTGATTATTAGTTACCATCCCATCTAAAACTTTTTTGGTCCTCACGTCTGACAACTTTGGGTTAGAAATTGGGTTATATTTTGAAGGGGCTTTTAGAAGACTAGCGATTAATGCACATTCATAAAGATTTAATTCTTCAACTCTTTTGTTAAAATATTTTTCAGAAGCTGCTTGAACCCCGTATGTTCCTGATCCCAGATAAACCCTATTTAAATAAATGCTTAGTATTTGTTCTTTAGAAAATCTAAATTCTAACCACAAGCTCAATATTGCTTCATGAAGTTTTCTCGTTAAAGATCTCTCAGGTGACAAAAAAAGATTTTTGGCTAACTGTTGAGTAATTGTACTTCCACCTTGAACAACTTTTCCTGCCTTTAAATTTACTATTAGAGCTCTTGCTATTCCTCTTAAATCAATTCCAACATGTGAAAAAAATCTCCTATCCTCAGTTGTGATGACGGCATTTATTAAATTTTTTGGTAATTGTTCATATCTTATAGATTGTCCATATATATCTCCATAAGAAGCCAATATCCTGCCTTCTCGATCTAGAAAAGTAATACTTGGTTGACGTGTTATTTGAATCGATTCTGTTTCTGGAAGATTTAAAAAAGCCCAAATCACTGTTGAGCCCAAAATTAACGTTGACCATATTCCTACAATCAAAATCCATCTAAAAAGTAAAACCATAAAATTTGATTTTTATCTTAATTTATATTTAAATATCAAGATTGGAAACTCTCTTTGCATTAACCTGAATAAACTCTTTTCTTTTATCCACGTCATCACCCATCAGATCAGCAAATACATTACTTGCCTCGTGAGCATCCTCAATGCTAACTCTTAATAATGATCTGTATTGAGGATCTAAAGTTGTTTCCCATAACTGCTCTGGATTCATTTCTCCAAGACCTTTGTATCTCTGAAATGTTAAACCTTTTTTTCCAAGTTCAACCATTTTTGTAACTAGTTCAGTAGGCGTTTTTATTACAATTTTACTTTCTTGCAATTCAAGCTCAGCATTAGAAAGAAAATTTTCTTGTAAAAAATCAGTAACATTGTCCAAGTTTTTATAGATACCTTTTTTTATATCATCAAACATGATGTTGAAGTTTTCTTTGACATCTCTCACAGTTCTACTAATTAAAAGATTTTGAGCCGAGTCAAATGATGCGTCCCAACCTTTTTCATACTCACTTTCCGAAAAATTTAGCCTTTTAACCAAATAATCTAGACTTTCTTTGATTTTTAAATCTGATTTAAAAGTTTCAGGATTTAAAATTCCAGATATAGATGACTGTTCCAGTATTTTATAAAAACCAATATTTTTTTGAGATAACAAATCCAAGGCTTTAGTTACATTAAATGATTTTTTATAAATATCTAGTAAATCATTTCCTGAAATTTGATTTCCATTATTCAAATTCAAAACTGATGAATTGATTACATCTTGAATTATAAAATTTTCTAATTCCTGTTCGTCTTTGAGATAAAGATTTGTCTTTCCTTTTTTTATTCTATACAAAGGTGGCTGAGCAATAAATAGAAAACCTTTAGTAATTAATTCTTCCATTTCTCTGTAGAAAAATGTCAATAATAGTGTTCTTATATGCGAACCATCAACATCTGCATCTGTCATAATTACAATTTTATGATATCTTAAATTTTCAACGTTAAAATCTAAATAACCTGCTCCTAAAGCTTGAATAAGTGTACCTATTTCTGCAGAACTAGCAATCTTGTCTTTTCTTGATTTTTCAGTATTTAAGATTTTTCCTTTTAATGGAAGTACTGCTTGATTTTTTCTGTCTCTTGCTTGTTTTGCGGAACCACCAGCAGAATCTCCTTCAACTATGAAAAGTTCACATTTACTTGCATCCTTCTCTTGGCAATCTGCTAATTTTCCTGGGAGAGAGCTTATTTCCAGGGTAGAATTTTTTCTTGAAACCTCCCTTGCTTTTCTGGCTGCTTCTCTAGCAACTGCAGCTTCATAAATTTTTGATATTACCTTTTTGCTATCTTTTGGGTTTTCCTCAAACCATTGAGACATTTTCTCAAGAACTATCGATTCAACAACAGGCCTGACCTCTGAAGATACTAATTTATCTTTAGTTTGAGACGAAAACTTTGGGTCAGGAACTTTAACAGAGAGAACACAAGTAAGTCCCTCTCTAGCATCATCTCCAGTTAAACCTATCTTCTCTTTTTTTTGAGTACCACTGATAGCAGAAACATTATTGATTGTTCGAGTTAAAGCAGCTCTGAAACCTGCTAGGTGAGTACCTCCATCTTTTTGTGGAATGTTATTGGTAAAAATTAAACAATTTTCATGAAAACTATTATTCCATTGAAGAGCTAATTCAACTTTAATTTCTTGTGTTTCACCTTTTATATAAATAACATCACTAATCACTGATTGTTTAGACTTATCAAGAAATTGTACATAACCTTTGAGACCTCCTCTAGAAGACAAAATTGATTTTTTCTCATCGCTTACTCTTCTATCAATCAAATCTATTTTGATACCAGTATTTAAGTAAGCTAACTCTCTTAATCTTGTCTCTAATTTATTGTAATTGTAACTTATATTTGAAAAAATATTTTTTGATGCAAAGAAAGTTATTTCTGTTCCAGATTCATTTTTACTTTCACCCACTTCACTCAATGACGAACACGCAACTCCATCTTTATATTCCATGAAATATTTCTTACCATTTCTTCTAATAGTAAGAATAAGCCACTCTGATAAGGCATTTACAACAGAAACACCAACTCCATGAAGTCCACCCGAAACTTTATATGAATTTTGATCAAATTTTCCTCCTGCATGTAATTGAGTCATTATTACTTCCGCAGCTGAAATTCCTTCATCAGGATGAATATCAACTGGTATCCCTCTTCCATTATCCTTTACAGTAATTGATTGATCGTTATTAAGAATTATTTCTATTTTATCACAATATCCACCCATAGCCTCATCAATAGAGTTATCTACAACTTCATAAATCATGTGATGAAGACCCGAACCATCATCAGTATCTCCTATATACATTCCTGGTCTTTTTCTTACAGCATCAAGACCTTTAAGTACTTTGATAGAATCTGCACCATAATTATCTTCATTTATAGAATTATTTTTTGAAACCAATTTTCCACCTCATTTATTTGAAATAACTAAATATCATTATATCCTTTTTTGATTTTTTTTCACCTATATATCTTCAATATTTAAAAACATAATTTCTTGATAATATTTGGATTCCTTATCGATAAACTCATCATTAACATTTGATATCCAAGTTTGAATTTTAAGGTTAACAAGTTCTTCCAATACAATATTAATAAATTTTTTATCCAAGTACGAAAATATATCATCAAGCAAACAAATAATTTTATAGAATTTTCTCTCTTTTAAAATCTGTACGTAAAGGAATAAAATTGACAATAATAAAACCTTTTGTTCTCCCGTTGAACAATTTTCTGAATATTCCAATTTTTTTTTATCGTAAACTTTTAAATCTGTTTTATTAATTCCAAAATTTGTTCTACCTGTGATCATATCAATCTGCCTGTTAGTCTTTAATTTTTTCAAAAAACATTCTTCAACTTCAAGTGCGGGATTAGATAAAAGTTTTTTATCAATCTCTCCATTGAGCGATGTTTTAATTAGAGGTATTTGACCTTTAGATTTATGTGAATGTTCATTTAATTTTTCTATGAATAATCTTCTAGAGTCGCAAATTATGACTCCAAGAGAAGACATTTTTTTTTCAATTGACAATAACCATTGTTCATTTGACTTGGATAGATTAAACTTTTTTAAGATTCTAATCCTCTCTTTTTGAAATTTTATATAAGAAACTAGGGTTTTATTGTAAATTTCATCAAAAGAAGAAATCATAGAGTCAAGAAAATCTCTCCTGTCTGAAGCGGGGCCACAAAATAAATTGATCATAGTAGGTAGCACCCAAAAAACTCTTACCTTATTTTTAAAATCACCTGATTTGGCCTTTTCTCCATTAAATTTAAAGATCTTTTTAAATTTTCCAGATTTTTTTTCAAGACCAATACCGATATTATATGTTTCACTCTGAGAAGACAAATGGAAATGTATTCCAAAATTGTTTGTATCTAATTCTTGAATATTATTTGGTAAAGAACAAAGCCTTACATTTCTAAATCCTGTTTTTGAGGATATTAAAGAAATAGCTTCTAAGATATTCGTTTTTCCTGAACCATTGCTTCCGAATAATAAGACTATTTTTTTATCAATTGATATCTTCAGTCTTTTATGATTCCTATAATTTGAAAGAAATATTTTTTTAATTTTAACTTCTTGAGACATTTAAAATTTAGGATCTCATTTGCATAATCAAATAAAGAGAATTATTTTTTTTTTGGGATTTTAAAATTGTTGGTGAGGTATTTTCAGAAAAAGTAAGAGTAATTTCTTCTGATTTCAAAATACTTAAGACGTCCAAAATATATTTTGCGTTGAAATTTATGTTAATGCTAGGTCCACTATAATTTACCTTGATTTGTTCAGTTCCAGCGGATTTTTCTTGTCCAAAGGAGCTCACAACACACAAATTATTTGAGATTTCAAGTTTTACTGTTCTAAACTTTTCAAGTGAAATGGTAGAAACTCTATCAATAGTTTCAGAAAAAGATGATGAATCAACTTTCATCTCCAAATCATTATTTTTTGGAATAACACTCTCGTAATCAGGAAAATTAGCATTTAGTAACTTTGAGATTAGTTTAATATTTTTGAAATTGAATTTTATTTTTGTCTTAGAAAAACTTATTTCTACATTTGTATCAAAATCTTCAAGAAGCTTTGAGACTTCATAAACGGTTTTTTTTGGAATTATAATTCCTTCAAAATTTTTTATTATCTCATCGCTATTTATTTGGCATCTTGAAAGTCTGTGACCATCTGTAGCTACAGTTACTAGTTTATTCTCATTTTGATGAAAATAGATTCCATTTAAATATTGTCTTGATTCATCAATACCCATTGAGAATTTACAATCATTAAGAAGATATCTTAATTTCTCTGAATTAATTGTTATATTATTGTCGAACTCTTCTTCTTCCATTTCAGGAAAATCAGACGTCATCAAATATGGTAATGAAAATTTAGACTTTCCAAAAAAAACAAATACCTGGCCTAGACTAGCATCTTCCTTTACCTGTATTTCAGAATTTTCTGGCGCTTTTCTTATAATATCAAACAAAAGCTGAGAAGGTAGGGTTAATTCCCCTTCCCTTTTTATAAGAGCCTCGATACTCTCAGAAATTTCGAGGCCTAAGTCAGTTGCTGTAATTTTAAGAAGGCTATTATAACTTTTAAACTTTACATTTGATAGAATTGGTATTGTATTTCTTTTTTCTACAACACTTTGAAAATGACCTAAAGATTCATAAAGCTTTTTTCTTGAAACGACCAAATCCATTTTAAGATTCCAACATACGAATTAGAAGTTCAACATCTTCATCAAAACTAACATCAATATTTCTTAATTCTTCTACTTTCTTTACAGCATGTATAACAGTTGTATGGTCCCTATTACCGAATCTTCTACCAATTTCAGGAAGTGAACGCGAAGTTAAACTTTTAGAGAGATACATGGCTATTTGTCTTGGTCTCACAACGGTTCTGGACCTTCTTGCAGAACTCATGTCTGACATTTTTACGTTAAAATTCTCCGAAACTTTCTTTTGAATTTGTTCTATATTAACTTTTCTCTGTGAGGATTTTAATAAATCTCTTAACAAATCATGAGTCATCTCAATATTAATTTGTCTTCCAACTAGAGAAGAAAAAGCTGCTATTCTATTCAATGCACCCTCTAATTCTCTAACATTGGTAGTAATTTTGTGAGCCAAAAATTCTAACACATTATCAGGAATTTGAACCTCTAATTTGTCTTCCTTTGCCTGTAAAATACTCAATCTTAATTCATATGTTAGTGGATGAATGTCCGCAACCAAGCCCCAACCTAATCTTGACCTCATCCTTTCCTCAATTCCTTCAAGGTCTTGAGGAGATTTATCAGCGGATATAATTAATTGTTTGTTTTGATCAACAAGAGCATTAAAGGTATGAAAAAACTCTTCTTGAGTTGAATCCTTTCCAGAAATGAATTGTACATCATCGATCATTAGCACATCAACCGTCCTGAACTGTTCCTTGAAAGCCACAGTATTTTTAAATCTTAATGCCTTAATAAAATGATACATAAATTTTTCTGCTGAAAGATAGATTACTCTTCTCAAAGGATTTCTTCGTTTTATTTCATGGGCTATTGCATGCATCAAGTGCGTTTTTCCAAGACCAACGCCTCCATATAAAAATAATGGATTAAATGGAACGTCTTCCGACTCTGCAACGCGTCTTGCAGCTGCAAATGCTAATTCATTCGGTTTACCAACAATAAAGTTTGTAAATGTAAAACGTTGATCTAAACTAGCGCCGATATTGTCTGTTAAATCGTAACTTTTTTTTTTTTCGAACTTTTTTTCTGATTCGAATTTATTTTTTTTAAAATCTAAATTGTTTTCTAGAAGAATGATCTCAATAGATCGAACATTTTTATTTTGATTTAACCAAAGTTCCTTGAGTAACTCAGAATATTCTTCTAGTAATCGTGTCCTAATAAAATTATTGGGAACGCTTAAAACAATTGTCCCTTTATTAAAGTCAACAAGGCTAAGAGGTTTTATCCAACTTTTAAATGGACCGTCACCAATTTTTTGTCTTATTTTACCTCTAACTGCCGCCCATTGTGCTTGCATTTCTCCGAAACTTGCATTTTTATTAACCGAACTCTCTTCCATATTTTTAGCCTTGTTTCCAAGGAAGTTTTGAATATTTCCAACCACTTAACTCGCCTCTATGTCCATTAGAGGCATGACTACCCTCAAAACCAAACAGACAATTAAAACAGTTTTCATATCCTTGAGACGTCAAATATTCCGCAGCCGATTTTGATCTGGCACCAGACCTACATAAAAAAATTAAAGTCGCATTTTTATCTTGACTGATTTCCTTAATTTCGTTGACAAAATTCGTGTTAATTTCCATAGAGGGGTATTTTTGCCATTCAATCAAATATGGTTTTTTTCCAATTGAGTCTAGATCTGGTATACCAACAAAGTCCCATTCAGCTGAGGTTCTACAATCTATTAAAAAACTATTTTTTTCGTCTTTTAAAACGTCCCAAACCTTGTTGGGTTCAATATCTCCTGAATAATCCAATTTTTTTATTTCCCCTTAAAAAAAATACAGGATATTAGATTAACTCATTAAAAAAATGATTCAATAAACAATTATTATTTTAAAAAACTATTTTATAGATTTAATTTTTTTTGAAATTCTTGAAAGTACTCTTGCAACAGTATTCTTCTTGAAAAGGCCTTTATTAACAGACTTTGCCATAGCTGGTTCTAAATCCATAAATAATTTTTTTGCTTCATTGGCTTTTTTTGAATTAACAAGAGAATTAATACTTTTTACTTTACCTCTTAACATAGACCTTCTTTTTTTATTTATTTCAGATCTTTTTATGCTTTGTAATAATCTTTTTTTTGCAGATTTAATATTTGCCATAATTATATTTTTTTCATATTTATACTTGCTGATCTTATACAGGTCAAGAAATAGAAAATTTAATTAGATATTATATTAAAAACTAGAAAAACTTTCTTTTCCCTTAAATTGTATTTTAAAGTTAGTGTTTCGTTGTCTCTTTTATATTTAAATTTTTCGATTTTTTGCCAACCTAAATTTGGAAGAATATTATTGTAAAAGTTTTTTACTGCTTCATATTTTACCATTCCATAAATTTTTGTGGTTGCGAATCTACCCTCATTAGTATCAAAGATAATTAGATCTTCAAAGCTATTATCCATACCTGAAAATAAGGGCAAATCTTCAATACCATGAACAAATTTAGTATCATTCTCACTTAATAGTTGAGTAGACCACAGAAATGAGATTATTAATAAAAAAATCTTTATTAATTTTTTTTTATCTATTTTTGACATGAAGAACAATAAAAAGTTGACCTTCCATTTTGAACAATTTTTTTAATTAGCTGTTGTTTATTACATTTTACACACCTTTTTTTTTCCCTACCATAAACTTTTAAATCATTTTTGAAATACCCAATCTTTCCATTTGGTTTGACATAATCATTTAAACTAGTACCACCTTTTTTAATAGCTTTTTTTAGAATAATTTTTATTGAGTTAAATAAATTTTTTATTTCATCATTATACAGATTCATTACATTTCTATTTGGGGAGATTTTACAATCAAAAAGGATTTCTGAACAATAAATATTTCCTAAACCACAAATATTCTTTTGATTCATTAAGAAAGATTTAATGTTTACTTTTTTTGTTTTTAGATTATTCATTAAATATTTTAAGTTAAAATCTTTATTAAAAGGGTCTACTCCTAAATTTTCTAAGTGTTTTGAATTAACCAACTCATGCTGATTGTATACTTTAATAAATCCAAATTTTCTTATATCATTATATACTAAAACCTTGTCTTTAAAATAAAAACATAAATGATCATGCTTTACTTTATCAAAAGAATTTCTAATTTTAAAAATTCCAGTCATGCCAAGATGTATTAAGATTGACTTCTCAAAATCGAATTGTAAAATAAGATATTTCCCCCTTCTAGAAATATCAACTATTTTTTTGCTTACAAATTCTAATAACTTTGACGGAATGTAATACCTCAACTTTTTGGTAAAAATTTCAATTTTGATAATTTTACATTTTAAAAAATGATTACTTAATGATAATCTAACAGTCTCAACTTCTGGTAATTCTGGCATGGAAATAAAACAACTTATAAACTTAAAAAACTTACCCCAAGATATCAAAAAAACATTAGTCACAAAAGTTTTTAATGATGTTTCAAGTAATTATGATTTGATGAATGATTTAATGTCTTTTGGTTTTCACAGGCTTTGGAAAGAAACAATTTTTAATTTTATATCTCCTAATGAAAATGAATCCTTTTTAGATTTAGCTGGTGGATCCGGAGACGTTTCAAGGTTAATAAAAAAAAAATTTCCACCAAATAAATGTGTTTTAGTTGATAATAATAAAAAAATGATTTACGAAGCAAAAAAAAAACTCAGAACTTATAAAGTAGATTATGTTTTGGCTTCCGCTGAAAATCTGCCGTTTAAATCAGAAAGTTTTGACAATGTAATAGTATCATTTGGTTTAAGAAATTTTTCAAATATTGATTTATCTCTTATTGAAATTTATAGGTGTTTAAAAAAAAATGGGAAATTTATTTGTTTAGAATTTAGTGATATTAATGGAAAACTCTTAAAGTTCATGTTAAATAAATACTATGATATTATTCCAAAATTAGGTAAAATTATTGCTAAAAATGAACTTGCATACAAGTACTTAATTGAAAGCATAAGAAGCTTTCCAAATCAAATGGAATTGTCTAAGAAACTAAAAATGGTTAACTTTAAAGATATTGAATGTTATGATCTATTTGATGGAATAGCAAGTATTCATATAGGTAAAAAAACTCTATGAGTAGTCAAAAAAAAAAAATCCTTTTTATTATTAATGGAGGAATAGCCTCATACAAAAGCCTCGAGTTGATAAGGACTTTAATAAAAAAAGGGTTTGAAATTGAATGTATATTGACAAAAAATGTGTCTAAATTCATAAAACCAATTACATTCTCAAGCCTAATTGGAAAAAAAGTTCATCACGATTTATTTTTGCTAGAAGAGAATAGTAAGATGTCCCACATTGAATTAGCCCAAAATAACGAATTAATTATTGTTATTCCTGCAACAGCAAATTTCCTTGGTAAAATGGCTAATGGAATTGCAGATGATCTTGCAAGCACAACAATAATGGCAACTAAATCCAAAGTAATTGTTGCTCCAGCAATGAACACAGGAATGTGGGAAAATAAAGCTGTTATTGATAATGTTAATAAACTTTCAAAAAGAGGTATTACAGTATTAAGTCCTGAAGTAGGAGAACTTGCATGTGGTCAGTTTGGTTCAGGAAAATTAGTTAAACTAGAATTGATAGAAAGTTATATTGAAGAATTTTTTAAGGATAAAAGTATCCTTAAAGGTTTAAATGCTGTTGTAACAAGTGGACCGTCTATTGAAAAAATTGATCCAGTAAGATTCCTTAGTAATTTTTCTTCGGGACTCCAAGGTTACGAAATAGCAAAAGCTCTATCAAATGCAGGAGCAAAAACAACACTTATTAGTGGTCCTACTAAATTAGAAAAACCAAGTAATGTTACTTTCAAAAGTGTTAAAAGTGGTGAAGAATTTCTCGATACATCCTTAAACAGTTTACCAACAGATATATTTGTTTCTGTGGCGGCTATTTCTGACTGGAAAATTAAAAATTACAATTTAAACAAACTGAAAAAAACGACTAAACAACCAAAACTTATTTTTGAGAAAAATGTGGATACATTACAAACAATTTCATGTAGTAATCAAAGACCAAAATTAGTTATAGGATTTTCTGCTGACACACAAAATCTAATAAATAATGCCAAAAAAAAATTGAAAAAAAAAAAATGTGATTGGATTGTCGCAAATGATGTATCCAATGAAAAAGGTTTTAATAGAAATAATAATAAAGTATTTATTTTAAAGAAAGAAAATATTATTGAATGGCCATTACTGACAAAAAAAAATATTGCAAAAAAATTAGTTAAAGAAATTCACGAACATCTAAAAATAATATTATGAGTGACATTTACATAAAATTTTTAAGTGATGCTTCCAAACTGTATAAAATCAAAAAAGCAACTCTAGGAAGCTCCGGATTTGACTTAGTTTCTATTTCAGAAAAAGTGATTATACTTCAACCATCTTCTTCGTGCTTAATTCAATGTGGAATTTCATTGCAAATGCCAAAAAATTTTGAAGCACAAGTCAGGCCACGTTCTGGTTTAGCTTTAAAAAATATGATAACAGTTTTAAACTCTCCTGGTACAATTGACTCAGATTACAGAGGTGAGGTATGTGTAGTTTTAATTAATCATGGACAAGAAGCCTTTTATATTAAAAAGGGACTTAGAGTTGCGCAATTAGTATTTTCAAAACTACCTAATGTTAATTTAATTGAAACTACTACTTTAAAAAAAACAAAAAGAGGCGAAGGTGGTTTTGGTTCAACAGGACTTAACTAGGTTAAATTATTTTGTTTAAAGTTTCTAAAAAAATTACATATGCCATCGAAGCAGTAATTGATATTGCCTTTTATTCTGGGATTAAACCAGTACAAAATATCGAGATCGCAAATAGACAGGGAATACCAAAAAGATATCTTGAGCAAACCCTTCAGTCTTTAGTTAAAAATAATATTTTGGTTGGTTCTAGAGGACCTAAAGGTGGTTATCGATTAGCGCGGGAAAGAAGAAAAATTAAAATTTCAGAAATTATAGAATCTGTTGACAAACAAGCCGAAGAGAATGCACCAAAATCAATGATATCTGAAATATCAAAAAAAGTGATTAATCCCATGATTTATAATGTTTATCAGGAATCTTTTGAGAAATTTCAAAAAATCTCAGTTGAAGATATCTGCATGATGGCAAGAAAAAAAAACATTCAAAAAACAAAAAAAGAAAGGAATGATTTTGTCATTTAAGGAACAAAAAAACTTTAGAGGAATCTTTAATTCAATTATTGAAACAATCGGAAAAACACCAATAGTAAAGCTTTCAAAAATTAAAAAACATTTTAAACTAAGAAATGAGATCTTAGCAAAATTAGAGTTTTTTAATCCATTGTCATCTGTAAAAGACAGAATTGGTTTAGCAATGATCAATGAAGCAGAAAAAAAAAATTTAATAAAAAAAAATACAATCATAATTGAACCCACATCAGGTAATACCGGTATTTCACTTGCTTTTATTTGTGCCTCGCGAGGATATAAGTTATTACTTACAATGCCAGAAAGCATGTCAATAGAGCGAAGGAAAATGTTACTTTTTTTAGGTGCAGAAATTATTTTAACTTCCTCAAAAAAAGGAATGGAAGGTGCAATTCAAAAAGCAAAGGAATTAAAGAGTAATTATAAAGATAGTATAATACTTCAACAATTTTCCAATCCATCAAATCCCGACGTTCATTACAATACTACTGCCCAAGAAATTTGGAACGATACAAGAGGTAAAGTTGACGCATTTGTTTCTGGAGTGGGAACAGGGGGTACTCTTAGTGGTGTAGCAAAGTTTCTTAAAGAAAAAAAAAAATCTATTAAAATTTTTGCCGTAGAACCAGAAGACTCAGCGGTAATTAGTGGTGGAAATTCTGGAGCACATCTAATACAGGGAATTGGAGCAGGTTTCATTCCAAAGAACCTTGATAAAAAACTTATTGATGAAATTATCTCAATCAACAATAACACTGCTTTTGAATACTCACGGTTATTAGCAAAACTTGAGGGAATTCCTGCAGGCATTTCATCTGGAGCAGCTCTAGCAGCAACAATTGAAATTAATGAAAGAAAAACTATGGAAAATAAAAATACTGTAGTTATTCTACCCTCGTTTGCTGAGAGATATTTATCCACTCCCTTATTTTCAGATTATTAAAACCATGAAAAAGTTTAAAGATCTAAATGATCAGGATTTAGAAAAATATTCTAGACAAATTATCATGAAAAATATCGGTTTTGATGGACAATTAAAGATTATGAATACTTCTATCCTTATAATTGGATGCGGTGGACTAGGAACCTCAGCATTAGCTTATTTATCAATGGCTGGAATAAAAAAAATAGGAATTGCTGATTTCGATGAAGTAAATTTAAGTAATTTGAATAGGCAATTATTGTTCACCATAAATGATATAAATAAAAAAAAAATTGATGTTGCTAAACGAAAATTAGACCAAATTGGTAATGACTCAGACATCACAACTTTTAAAAAAAAAGTAAACAAGAAAAATATAGACTCATTGGTTAAAAAATTTGAAATTATCCTTGATTGTAGTGACAATTTTCAAACAAGATATTTAATTAATAAATCCTGTAATAGAAATAAGAAATTACTAGTTTCTGCAGCACTCCATAACTTTGAAATTCAGCTTTTCACATTTAAATCCTGGCTTAAAACAAACCCTTGTTACGAATGTATTTTCCCTAATATTAAAAAAAAAATGTCTATAGGTAACTGTGATGAAATGGGAATTATTTCTCCAATCGCTGGTTTAGGTGGCCTTTTTCAGGCTTTAACAGTAATAAAGATAATTTTAGATATTAAATTAATAAAATTTAATGAATTTCTTATTTTTGATGGCCTTAATATGGAACAAAAAAAAATTACTTTTAAAAAAAACAAAACCTGTTGTGTTTGCTCAAATAACTGAACATGTAAAAATATTATTTAATACACTTTACTGATGTTCATTTTTATAAAAAAATCAATTTCTGTTATTTACAATGTCAACAGGTTTTTGACCTTTTGAAAACCTAATTATATTTTTAAATACTCTTAATCCCATTGCATCGCGACTTTCTTTTGTAGCAGAGCTGATATGAGGGAAGAGAACAACATTTTTAGACTCAAGTAGTTTTGGGCTGACTTGAGGTTCATGTTCGAAAACATCTAACCCTACGGCACTGATTTTTTTTTTTAAAAGAGCTTCTGCAAGAGCATTCTCATCAATTATTTCTCCTCTTGAAGTATTCAAAACAATACAACTATTTTTTAAAAGCTTTATTCTCCTACTTGATAAAAGGTGAAAGGTTTCTGGAGTATAAGGGCAGTGAAATGAAATGATATCCATTTTGGATATCATTTCGTTTAGGTTTTGCCAATAAGTAGCTTCAAACTCTTTTTCAATTTTTTGATTTAATTTTTTTCTATTATGATAGTTAATCTTTAAGCCCAATGCTATAGCCCTTTTTGCTACAGCTTGACCTATTCTACCCATTCCAATAATGCCAAGTTTCTTACCCTGAATTCTATGTCCGTGAGTAATGCTTGGTCCCCATCCATCCCATTTACCTTGATAGAGTTTATTCTCAGCTTCCTTAACTCTCCTACAAATCATTAATAATAGTGTAATCACTATATCTGCTGTATCTTCAGTAAGAACCTCAGGGGTGTTAGTTACTATGATATTTCTTTCTTTGGCTGTAATTAAATCGATGTTATCTACCCCGTTACCAAAGTTTGCAATCAATTTTAAATGCTTTGCAGATTTCATTACAGAAGAGTCAATTGTATCCGTTATACATGGAACTAAAATATCTATATTTTCAACTTTCTTTCTTAGATCTTTGTAATTTAATGGTTTATCATTTTTGTTTAAGATCACTGAGAAATTCTCTGAAAGTTTTTTTTCTATAGCTTCAGGTAATTTTCTTGTTAAAAGAATATTTAATTTATTAATTTTTGACATTAAATGAAAAAATTTTTTTTAATATTTATAATATTCTACTTCATATCACTACAATCTTCAGCAACTGATGAAAAAAAATTTTTATCAACAAAGTTTAATGAGGTAAATTTAAGAAAAGGTCCAGGACTTCAACATTTTATTATAGCAAAGTTTTTAAAAAAAGGTTTACCAGTAGAAATTATTGGAAGTTTTGATAACTGGGCAAAAATCAGATTTTTTAATCAAAAAATTGGTTGGGTTTCAAAAACACAACTTACAAACAAAAGATTTGGTATCATGATTGCCGAAGAAACAAATTTATATTATTTCCCTAACAAGAACGCAAAAAAAAAGGCGATAATAAAAAAAGATTTTATATTTTTTATAAAAAGTTGCCAAAAAGAATGGTGTAGAATTAAGGCAAACGAAAAAGTAGGTTGGATAGCTAAGAAAACAATTTGGGGTGTGAACGCTAAAGAAGAATTTTAGCCTCAAATTTTAGTCAAATGAGTCATTTATTCATCTAAGTACATGCGGGTATCAGAGAAAATATAATTCTTTTCTCTGATATTCTAAACAAAGTCTTTTTATTTAGTTTTAGATAAATTGTATTCAGCTTGTTTTTTTTTGAAATCTTCTTCACTCAAATTATGCCATCCAATGCATTTTCCTGTTGGTGAACGACCACATTCGCAATTATTTGCAGTAACCATAATATTTCTCCCATAATTGTTATAATATATATATAGAACATTTTATTACGAAAGTCAATATTAATTTAGAATAATTCTAATTTAAGATAATGATTATTATTCTCAGATATAATAATAATTACTTTCAACACAATAAACATTTTTTATTTTTACAAAAATTGACTTAGTCCTTTCAAAGTCCTCTGCAAATTCTTTCTACAAGATCCTTTACTTTTGGAACGAAACCATTTTTGTAAAAAGGGTCGCTAGCAAATCTGTAAGCTGAATGTCCAGCAAACATCAATTCATTTTCTATTGAGGACAGCCCGTGACTAATACGCTGGAGAGTCTTTTGTATACAAAAGGACCTAGGATCAGCTTTTTTTCCCGTAGTTCCCTCCTCATTCTGCGACCAATTACTAAATAAACATGACGACAAACAACCCATACAGTCTATCTGGTCTTTAAAAATTTGTTTTGCTTTATTAATGGTTACCCAAATCAATGTGTGATTGGGTGTTGTTAAAGGCTTCACAAATCCTTTTTTTATCCAATCCATTACTTTTGATTTATCTTGGTGTTTTATATAAAAAGCTTTTTTTCTAGGTCCAATTTCAATTTTTTCATTAAATTCATTGGTTTGTTCTTTCAAGAAAGGTGTTTGCCTTTCAGACCTTTCTTCCAATTCCTTTAGGAATTCGTTCCTCACTGCAGAGGAATAAAATCCAGTGGGACTAAATCTGTGAAGACTTACATCACCTGGCCTTAATGTAAGTAGTTTTTTCTTCCATTCTTGAGGTATTGGGCTTTCTTGAGTTAAGAGCGGTCTAGTACCGAACTGAAAACAAATTAAACCTAATTCTTTGTTATCTATCCAATCTTCCCATTCACTGAGGTTCCATACACCTCCCGCCATAATAATAGGAATATTTTTTAATTCAAATGTATTCATAAGTTGTCTTAGTTCCTTTACTCGAGGATAAGGTGGTTGGGGTTTTAATGGGTTTTCATTGTTTGACAATCCATTATGACCTCCGGCTAACCAAGGATCCTCGTAAACTACTCCTCCAAGAAATTCTGAGGTTTTTTTATATGACCTTTTCCATAGAGCATTAAAAGCTCTTGCAGACGACACGATTGGATAATAATAAACTTTGTACGATGCTGCTATTTCAGACAATTTATATGGCATTCCTGCACCACATGTTACACCATCAATTAACCCTTTTGCTTTATCAAGAGTTCTACTCAAAATAGTTTCAGCTGCTCCCATCTCCCACAAAATGTTGACATGAATTGCGGAATTTTTTCCTCCAATATCTCTTGCGATTTTAGCTTGTTCAACGGCTCCTGTTACAGAGTAATCTACTAATTCTCGATGTCTTTTAGACCTTGTTTTTTCATGATAAACTTGAGGAATAATTCTACCATTTTTATCGTATGAGTCTGCATTTACGCCTGAAAAAGTACCTATTCCACCCGCTTTAGACCAAGCACCGGAACTTTCTCCGCTACTTATTGCTATCCCCTTGCCGCCTTCAATCAAAGGTAAAACCTCTTTCCCAGATAGTTTTAATGTTTTTAAACTTTTCATAATTTTACTTTATAAAGTTTCAATTAATTCTCAACAGCATCCTTAATAGATAATTTCACCTTACCCCTATCATCAACAGCCAAAACTTTTACCTTAACCATATCACCCTCGTTTACTACATCTGTTGTTTTCTCCACTCTTTCGGGCTTTAATTGACTTATATGTACCAAACCGTCTCTTGTACCCATAAAATTTACAAATGCTCCAAAATCCATAGTTTTGACAACTTTTCCCTCGTATATTTTACCGATTTCAGGCTCAGCCACAATATCATTAATCATGTCAAGGGCTATATCTCCTGACTTTTTATTTTCACAAGAAATTGTAATATTCCCATCGTCGTCAATTTCTACCTTTGCAGATGATTTGTCACAAATGTCTCTTATAATTTTACCACCTGAACCAATAACGTCTCGGATTTTATCCTTGGAGATCTTCATTTTTAATATTTTTGGAGCACTTTCCTTTACGTTCTTATTTGATTTTTTTATGACTTTACCCATCTCTGACAAAATATGAATTCTTGCATCTTTAGCTTGGGAGAGAGCTATATTCATAATTTCTTCGGTAATACCGTTAATCTTAATATCCATTTGCAAAGCAGTAATCCCTTTTTCACTTCCTGCGACTTTGAAATCCATATCTCCAAGATGGTCTTCGTCTCCTAAAATATCAGTTAAAACAGCAAATTCTTTTCCCTCTAAAATCAATCCCATTGCAATTCCTGCAACTGGATTTTTCATAGGAACACCAGCATCCATTAAAGAAAGTGAAGTTCCACAAACAGTTGCCATAGAAGAAGATCCATTTGACTCAGTGATTTCAGAAACGACTCTTATTGTATATGGAAATTCAGTGTGATCCATCAACATCGGGTGTATAGCCCTCCAAGCAAGTTTTCCGTGACCTATCTCTCTTCTTCCTGTTGAGCCAACTCTTCCTGCTTCTCCAACAGAAAAAGGAGTAAAATTATAGTGGAGCATAAACTTCTCAGTAAGTTCTCCATTAAGTGTATCTTTTCTTTGTTCGTCATTCCCAGTTCCAAGGGTTGTTGCAACTAGTGCCTGAGTTTCGCCTCTTGTAAAAAGCGAGCTACCATGAACATTTTTTAAAATGTTTACTTGAGAATCAATTGGTCTGACAGTTTTGAGATCTCTTCCATCAATTCTATTGCCTGTTTCTAAAATGGAGTCTCTTACAATTTTCTTTTCAATCTTCTTGATTAAGCTTAGGATTTCATTTGAATCATTGTCAGAACTTTCCAAGTATTTATCTACAAGTTCTTTCTTAAGAACTTCTAGCTGTTTGTTTCTCTCAACTTTTTGTTTTACATTATATATTTCTTTTAATTTTGGCTCACAATTCTTTTGAAGTTCCTGGAAAAAATCTGGTTCTGAAACTTGCTTAATCTCCCATGACTCTTTTGCAGACACTTCAGCAAGATTAATTATTGTATCAATTACAGGTTGAAACTGTTCTTGACCAAATTTTACGGCACCTAACATAATTTCTTCAGATAATTGATTAGCCTCAGACTCTACCATTAAAACACCATTTCTTGTGCCAGCAACAACTAAATCTAATTCCGACTCTTTCATTTCCTCAATAGTAGGGTTTAAAATATAATCTCCATTAACAAAACCCACTCGTGAACAACCAACAGGTCCTAAAAAAGGCAAACCTGAAATTGTTAGAGCGGCTGAAGCTCCTATCATCGCGATAGTGGCAGGATCGTTCTCAAAATCATAATTTATAACTGTACAAATGATTTGTGTTTCATTATTAAAATTGGGATGAAATAAAGGTCTAAGTGGTCTATCAATCAATCTAGAATTTAGAGTTTCTTCCTCTGAGGGCCTACCCTCCCTTTTGAAGAATCCACCAGGGATTTTTCCAGCTGAATATGCTTTTTCAACATAATGAACTGACAAGGGAAAGAAATCTTTGGATGGGTCAACATTTCTGTCTGCACAAACTGTGCACAACACGGACGTTCCTCCAAGAGTAGCTAAAACTGCTCCATCCGCTTGTCTAGCGATGTGACCTGTTTCAAGTGTTAATTCAAGTCCGTGCCAATCTAATTTTTTTTTTATAATCTTCAACATAATTTTTTCCTATATATACTATCTTTAATGTCTTAACCCCAGTTCCTTTATCAAGTTCTGGTATTTTTCAGTACTTTTATTCTTCAAAAAAGAAAGGAGTTTTTTTCTCCTTCCTACCATTTTTAATAAACCTCTTCTGGTACTCTGATCTTTTTTATTCGATTTCAGATGTTCTGTTAGGTTACTTATTCGATGACTTAAGATAGCAACTTGAACATCTGTTGAACCTTTATCTTGCTCACTTTTACCGAATTTTTTTACTAGTTCTTTCTTTTTATCTAAAGAAATTGACATACATCCTCCTTAAAATTATTTCTATTGCTTACTCAGATTCATTACATTTTTTGGATAAAAAAAACCATTAACTAACTTTCCAATCACAATAAGTTTCTCCTCATATTTAGCAATTATAAAATCATTATCACTTTGAAATTGCGCTCTATTTGTTAACTCTATAAATTTTCCATCAATTAATAATTTAGCCTCTTCTAATTTTAAATCTATAAACTTCATATCCTTAAAAACATAATCAACTGGTTTTAAAACTTTAATTAATTTGTCAATATGCATTAAACTGACTAAATAATCCAGTGAAATTAGTTTTTTATCAAGATTGCCAAATCCAACCCTTCTCAAATCAGATAGATAACAAACCGTTCCAAGAGATTTTGCAAGATCTTCAGCGAGAGTCCTAACATAAGTACCAGAACTACATTTCAGAAAAAACTGAGTTTCTTTTGAATTGACAGTTTTAACATGTTTCAAATCAAAAATTTTTACTTTACGTGGCGACATTTCAAATTTCTCTTTCAGCCTAGCCAATTTGTATGCTCTTTCTCCATTAACTTTTATTGCAGAAAATTTTGGAGGTATTTGCTCAATATTTCCCAAAAAATTAATTAATCTTAATTTAATTTCATCTTCTTTTGGAAATAATTTATTTTCTTCAATTATCTCTCCCTCAACATCACCTGTTGAGGTTTTCTTTCCCCACGTAACAGTGAATACATATTCCTTTTTGTTTTCATTGAGATATTGTATTGTTTTAGTTGCTTTGCCTAGTGCTAGTGGCAAAAAACCGCTAGCCATTGGATCTAAAGTTCCGACATATCCAGCCTTACATCGTAAGAATAAACTTCTGACTTTTTGCAATATTCTATTTGATGAAATGCCTATTGGTTTATCAATAAAAATCCAACCATGAATAGGAAAATCTTGATTATGTAAAATATTCATGCAAAAGTTACAAATCTTGCGCTACTTTGGGGCTTTTTAGTAAATTCTCTATTTTTCTAACTTCCTCAGCGGTATTATCAATCTTAAAAATAAGTTTTGGCATAAAACGTAAGCTGAGAACTATGCTTAATCTTTTTTTTATACTATTTAAATCTTTTTGAATAATTTTAATAACATCTTGATTCAAGACATTAGATTTTTTTTTCTGCCAAAAAGGAATAAAAAAAATATATGCTGTTTTGAGATCTGAAGAAATATTTACTTCTGAAATAGTGATCGTGAAAAAACACTCGTCGTCAACTCTAAAAAAATGAGATACCAAAATTTCAGCTAAATTTCTTTTTAAAAGTTCGGAAACTTTTAATTGTCTTGATGTAGTTTTTTTTTTTAAATTAAACATTTACGATACCTTATTTTCTAAAATAAAACACTCTAATTTATCATCTTGTTTAAAATCACCAAAATTTAAGAGTCCTATTCCACACTCTTGTCCTGATTGTACTTCTTTAGTTTCATCCTTTTCTCTTCTTAAACTTGAGATGTCAGTCTGATGAATAATTTCGTTGTTTCTAATTACTCTTACTTTACATTTATTTGTCACAATACCATTTTTTACTAAACAACCTGCTATGTTATTTGACTTCGACACTTTAAAAACTTTCTTAACTTCAACTTCGCCTAAAATCTTTTCCTCAAATTTAGGTTCTTTCATACCCTTTAATATTTTTATAATATCATCGATAACCTCATAAATTATAGAATAAAATTTAATATTGATATTATCTCTTTTAGCCAAAGTTCTGGCTTGAACATTTGTTTTAACATTAAAACCTATTATTCTAGCTTCAGTTGCTGTTGCGAGCGAAACGTCTGATTCATTAATTTCTCCAACACCAGTATGAAGAATTTTTATTTTCACATCCTCGGCTTCATTTAATTTTAAAAGACTGTCCTCAATTGCTTCCTTTGAGCCATGTACATCCGCTTTTATGATGATAGGTAATTCTTCAAATGTCTCAGCAGATGCATCAGAAATCATTTCTTCTACAGAGCCTCTTTTTAATGTTGCATTACTTCGTACTCTTTTTATTCTATCTCTGTATTGAGTAACTTCTCTGGCTCTAGACTCATTCTGAACAACTACAAACTCATCTCCTGCTTCAGGTGCTCCAGAAATTCCCAAAACTTCAACTGGAAAGCTCGGAAAAGCTAACTTCAATCGATTATTTTCGTCATCAACTAGAGCTCTAACTTTACCCCACTCTTTACCAGCAATCAAAATATCACCAACTTTTAAAGTACCTTTTTGGACCAAAACTGAAATCACTGGGCCTCTCCCTTTTTCAACTTTTGACTCTATAACTACCCCTTTTGCAGTTCTATCAATATTTGCTTTTAAATCCATCACTTCTGCTTGCAATAAAATGGAATCAACCAAGTCGTCCAGTCCTACTTTATTCTTAGCTGAAACTTCAACAAATACATTTTCACCACCCATTTTTTCACTAATTATTTCATGACCCATAAGATCTGCCTCTATCTTTTGTGGATTAGCTGTGGGAAGATCAATTTTATTAATAGCAACAATAACAGGGCATTTTGCTGCTTTGGCGTGATTAATTGCTTCAACAGTTTGATTGTTTACGCTATCATCTGCAGCTATGACTAAAATCACAATATCTGTTACATTTGACCCTCTTGCTCTCATTTGGCTGAATGCCGCATGACCAGGTGTATCTAAAAATGTAATTTTTCCTTTCTTTGATGAAATCATATAAGCTCCAATATGTTGTGTAATTCCACCTGCCTCTGTTAGACTCACTTTTTTTTCTCTAATAGCATCAAGAAGAGAGGTTTTTCCATGGTCAACGTGTCCCATAATAGTAACCACTGGAGGTCGCGGTTTAAGTTCTTCATCCTTGTCATCAACGCCATCTAATCCTAATTCGACGTCAGCCTCGCTTACTCTTTTCGGGGTATGACCGAATTCAATTGCTACCAATTCAGCCGTATCACCATCGATTGTTTGATTTATTGTTGCCATTACTCCCAACTTCATTAGAGCCTTTATTAAATCTGGTGTTTTTTCAGCCATTCTTAAGCCTAGCTCGTTTACTGCTATGAAGTCAGGTATTACTATCTCGCGTTTCTTTTTTTCCTTTAGCGGTTCTTTATTTACTAATGTTTGATTAAGTCTCATTTTTGCTTTTTCTCTAGCCCTTTTAATAGCAGCTAAAGACCTAACTCTTTCAGAGTTTTCGTCATCTAGAGCCTCTGAAATGGTTAATTTACCTTTTCTTCGTTCATCAAGTTTTTTTGGAACTTTCAATAACTTAAGATTTTTTGCTTTTCGTCCTTTATCCTCAGTTACTTCCTGATTATTTCTAGTTTCCTCAATATTTGGTTTATTTTCTTTTTTTGTAGGTCTGTAATTTGGCTTTTTATCATCTTTTTGTAATGATTGTGAATTCTCTAACTCAATATTGTTTTTGTTATCTTCAAATTTTGCCGTTGCATTTTTTTGAACAACATTTTCATTTAAATTGGTGTTTTGATTCTCGATATTTTGTTTAATTTCAAAGGCCTCTTTAGCTTTATTTCCAAAAAGTCTTTTCTTTTTTACTTCTACCGAAACTGACCTAGACCTGCCGTGAGAAAAACTTTGTTTTATTTTTCCTGCATCAAACGTTTTTTTTAGTTCGAGAGTGCCTGTAAGAGTTTTTTCATTTTTTTTATCTTTTTCCATACCAATTCACTCATTCATCAAACCAATGTTTTCTTGCATTCATAATTATTTCATCAGCTTTGACTTTATCAAGAAACTTAGTTCCAATAATATCTATTAATTCATCAGTAGATAAATCGGCTAAGTTATCCCTAGTTTTAATCTGTTGCTCTGCAAGAGAAATAATTTGCAAAGAAGAAAAAGGCGTTTGCTTAACAATGTAATCCTCAACTCCAATTTGTTTTATTTTTTCAAGATTGTCCTGTTCGCTTTTTTTAAGGTAAACTTCCGCCCTAGACTTTAGTTCATTGGCTAAGTTTTCGTCAAATCCCTCAATCGAGGCCAGTTCTTCATTTGTTACTAATGAAATATCTTCTACATTACTAAAACCCTCAGTAACCAAAAGATGAGCAATAACCTCGTCGACATCTAAACTTGATATAAATATTTGAGACAATCTTTTGAATTCTTCATTTCTTTTTTCGGACTCTTGACTCACTGTTAAAATATCTATGTCCCAACCTGTCAAAGAACTAGCCAATCTTACATTTTGCCCGCGCCTTCCAATTGCTAAGCTTAACTGTTCGTCAGGAACAATAATTTCAATTTTATTTAATTCTTCCTCAATTATTACCTTGTCTACTTCAGCTGGTCCTAAAGCATTAACAACTAATGTCGCAATATCTTCTGACCACAAAACAATATCAATTTTTTCTCCCTGTAATTCATTCACAACTGCTTGAACTCTACTTCCCCTCATTCCAACGCATGCACCCACAGGATCAATACTCTTTTCTTTTGAAAAAACTGCAATCTTTGCTCTACTTCCTGGGTCTCTTGCAACTGATTTTACCTCTATAATACCGTCATAAATTTCTGGTACCTCTTGAGTAAATAATTTAACCAGAAATTGGTTATGCGCTCTTGACAAGAATATTTGTGGGCCTTTTAATTCTTCTCTAACGTCCATAATATAGGCTCTAATTCTATCTGATCTACGAAAAGTTTCTCTATTTAATAACTCTTCTCTCCTCATCAGGGCCTCTGCTCTTCCAAGATCAACTACTACATTTCCATACTCCACTCTTTTAACAATTCCATTAACAACCTCACCTATTCTGTCCTTAAATTGAGAATACTGCATTGATCTTTCGGCTTCTTTAACTTTTTGAACAATTACCTGTTTTGCGGTTTGTACAGCTATTCTACCAAAGTCGATTTGCGGTAATTGATCAGTAATAAATTCACCAACCTTCAAATCTTTATTTTTTTTCTTCGCATCATTAATTTCAATTTTATTTATTTTCCCTTCATCCGGCTCATCATCTAAAGACTCCACAATTTCTAAGTATCTAAACAAACCTATTCTTCCAGAATCTCTATCTACGTGAGCTCTTATATCAAATTCTTGGCCATATTTTGTTCTCCCGGCTTTTGCTATTGCCGTTTCCATAGCTTCCAAAACTTCTTCGGCATTGATTCCTTTTTCTTTAGCTATATTTTTTGCTATGTCAAGAAGGTCAACTGGGAATATGTCTTGCTTTTCTGTTTTTTCAGGTTTAATCATATACAAACGTTCTTAATTTTTATAATAAATATTACTTCTACCAATACTTTTTAAAAACTTAAATAAATTAATTAAAAATTTTTTTTAATTTATAGGAAACTAATTTTGGATCAATTAAATTATTTTTTGACTTTCTATAATATTTTGTATCTAAAAAATAATTTTCTTCAAAACAATTCGTATTGTTCCCAAAAAATTTAAAAAAATTCACTTTTTTAAAACAAATGTCATCTTTGAAAATTTTAACAATATTTTCATAATATTGATTACAATCTGTGGATATAAAAACTTGTCCTCCAATCTTTAGTATGTTCTTAAGTTTTTCTAAAAATATTTTATTTATCAATCGTCTTTTATTATGTCTTCTTTTATGCCAGGGATCTGGAAAAAAAATAAAAATTTTAGAAAATTTGATTTTTCCTAAAACCTCACCAAAAAAACTATCAAAATCTAGATCAGTGACCAAAACATTATTTTGCAAAGGATACTTTATATTTTTAAACACATTCAAATTTCCATTTAAAAAAGGGTCACATCCTATAAATGCCTCTTTAAGATTTTTATTTGATTGTGCTAAAAGATTTTCTCCTGTACCAAATCCAATTTCTAAATTTATCGTGTTGAACTCATTAACTATATAATCAATTTTTTTTTTAAGATTTATTTTATTTGCGTATATGTTGCTTTTATATAACTCATCTAAATCTTCCTTTTTTATTTTTTTTGAGATTCTTCTTCCGTAAAAAAGTTTCATCAATATAAATTTAAGATTTTTGCCTTCAAATCTGTTTTCTCCCAAGAAAAACAACCCGTTTTATCACAATAGTCTCTTCCAAAATGACCATAAACAGCTGTTGGCGTATAAATTGGTTTGTCAAGCCCCAGATGTCTTCTTATTCCAGAAGGAGAGAGATCAATATTATCAGAAATTATTCTTGATATTTTTTGAGAGTCCACATCAGATTCTTTATCAGTCTTTAAGTACAGTGAAACTGGCTTTGAAACACCAATTGCATATGACAATTGAATTAAACATTTTTTTGCTAACTTACTCGCTACTATATTTTTTGCTAAATATCTTGCCATATATGCCGCAGATCTATCAACTTTGGTTTGATCTTTTCCTGAGAACGCCCCACCACCATGTGGTGCAGCTCCCCCGTAAGTATCGACCACAATTTTTCTTCCTGTTAGACCTGTATCACCATCAGGTCCTCCCACAACAAATCTTCCAGTAGGATTAATCAAAATACTCTCCTCCTTTGGCATCCAGTTATCTGGTAAAGAGAGTTTTATCAGACTTTTTACTGTTTCTCTTATATCTTGATTACTTGCTTCTTCTGCGTGTTGTGTAGAAACCACCACTGATGATATCCCAACTGGTTTGTTTTCTTTGTAGATAACGCTTACTTGACTCTTAGAATCTGGACCAAAAAAGGAATTGTTATTGTGTCGAAAATGTGAGAGATTTTTTAAGATCTTATGCGCGTATTCGATAGGTGCAGGCATAAAATTATTCGTTTCATCACATGCAAATCCAAACATTATTCCTTGATCCCCCGCTCCCTGAGATTTAGCGTTTTCAATTTCATCTACCCCCAACGCTATATCAGGTGATTGCTTATGCAAATGATTTTCTAAAATTAGGTTTTCCCAATGAAATCCGTCTTGTTCATATCCTATCTGCTTTATTTTTTCCCTCACTAATTGATCTATTACTTTAGAATTTACTGATTCTTGATTTTCTTTTATACTTACTTCTCCTGAAAGAATTATTCTATTAGTTGTTGCTAAGCTTTCACATGCAACTCTGGCATTTTTGTCGGCTTTTAAATATAAGTCTAAAACTACATCTGAAATTTGATCACATACTTTATCAGGGTGACCCTCTGAAACAGACTCGCTAGTAAAAATAAATTCGTTAGGGAATGTCATAAAAATAGTCCTATTTTTTTAAAATTATCATCAATATTTATTTCGCTTGAAATTATCGACAATAAATGAAAATAAAACAAGTAGAAATATTAAATGTAATAAAGCATACATACCAAAATTTGAATAGTGAGTGTCAACATTATTAATATTTAATTCAAAATCAATGTAACCTCTAGTGTTTAAAGAGAGATGCTTTAATTTTTTTCCATTATGATCAAATATTGCTGAAATTCCAGAATTAGCAACTCTAATTAGTGGTGACCCTCTTTCAACTGCCCTTAATCTAGAAATTGCCAAATGTTGACTAGGGCCAGTCGTTGAACCGAACCAAGCATCATTGGTAATATTCACAAGAAAAAATGGATTTACGTCAGAAATTCTTTTTTTAGGAAAAATACCTTCAAAACAAATTGAAGGCTCGAAATAGAAACTACCACTTTTCGTATTTAAAAAAATATTTTTTCTACTTGATCCTGACGAAAAATCTTGTGTCCCATATGTAATTTTTTTAATAGGTATATAATTCCTGAATGGAATGAATTCTCCAAATGGAACTAATTTAAGTTTATTATAAATTTGTGATATCTCATAATCTTTCAATACATATAAACTGTTATATATTTGTTTATCGTTTTCTTTTTTAAGCCTCATTAAAGCACCAGTTATAAGAATTGTACCCTTTGGTATAGAATTTGAAATTATGCTAACTAATTCTTTATTTTCATTTAAGAAATAAGGAAGTGCTACCTCAGGCCAAATAATTATTTCAGGATTTTTATTTTGCGTTTCAATTGAAGAAAGATCTAAAAGAATTTTGATGTTGTCCTTAATATGTTGCTTAGACCATTTTAGTTCCTGTGAAATATTTGGTTGAACAATCCTGACAGTTATTTTTTTTCCAGAAATTGAGGTTTCTAAAACTTTCCCTGAAAAAAATAAAAATAGAGGGAAAAAAAGAAATAGAATAATTGATTGTTTTTTTTTGCTATTAAGCAAATAATTTGAAAGAATGACCATCCAAAATATTGTCAAAAACGAAAGCCCAAAAACTCCTATAAATTTTGTGATTATAGTAAATCTATAATCAATTTCCCAGATATGTCCAAAAAGATTCCAAGGTAGACCACCAAAAATTGTGGATCTAAGAATTTCAAATGAAAAAAAAAGTAAAGCGATCAACAATGAACTTGAAAAAAAACCAAGATTGAAAAAATTCTTATTTTTTAAGTAAATGACTAAATAACTTGAAATTGCAAAAAAATTACTAAGTAAAAGAGGAAAAAATAACAAAACAAATGGAACTAGAACAATATGACTTCTATCAAAAAAAAGTGGGAAAACAATCCAATGAAACCCAATTAAAAAATAACCAAAACCAAAAATTAGTCCATAAATAAAACCTTCTTTGGGTTTAGTTAATTTATTTAATTTAATCAGAAAACATATGAATCCGACAACTATTAAAGGGAAGAATGAAAAATAGGGTAAGGAAAAAGAACTCAAAATCCCAAGAAAAAAAACTTGAATATATGACTTAATCACAATCTCTCATTTTTTTTTCACTGCCAAACGTTTAATTCTTCTCGTGTCAGCTTCCAAAATGGTAAACTCCAGTTTTTCTGAAAATTCTATAACCTCGCCTCTTTCCGGCACTCTTTCAGCTAAAGAAAAAACCAAGCCACCAACTGTATCAATTTTTTCATCAATGTTTATTTTCATACCAACAACTTTCTCAAATTCATCCATCAACATTCGTGAAGATAATTCAAAATTTCCTTTTGAGATTTTTTTAAAATATTCTCTTTGACTTACGTCATGTTCATCTTCTATTTCACCAACAATTTCTTCAACAAGATCTTCAATAGTTATTAGTCCATCTGTACCACCAAACTCATCAACAACTATAGCCATATGAATTTTTTCAGACCGCATTTTAAGTAATAAGTCTAAAATTTTCATTGAAGGGGACGCAAATAAAACTTTCCTTATAATTTTTTTTATATTTTTATCTACAGGCATTTTTTTAGTTACTTTATTAACATAGTTAAAAAAATCTCTTATATGTATCATTCCAGTAATTTTATCTAAATTTTTGCTATAAGTCGGTATTCTTGAGTGTCTGCATCTTGTCATTAGCTCTGAAAGTTTTTCAAAATTTTCATCCTCTGATATTGCTATTATATTAGCTCTGGGAACCATTACATTTTCAACATGCTTATCATGAATATCTATAACGTTACTAAATATTTTTTTTGTTCCATCATCTATTTCCTTATCAGAAACATTTTGTTCTTCAATAAGGTCATCAATCACTTCTTTATATTTTGCCTTCTCTTTTTTAAAAAGTAGTCCGAATTTTTTATTTGAAACAAAAAAATTTACGAATTTTTTTATAAAACCCATTTCTTAATTTCCAATTACATAAGGGTTTCCAATAAGCAATTTGGATAAAATTTTTTTTTCCATATATTCCATTATTAACTTATCTTTTTTTTCACTGTGGTTGTAACCTAGAAGATGAAGTAACCCGTGAAGAATAACGTGAGAAAAATGATCTTCAAATTTTTTTAAATATAATTTAGCTTCCATTCTAATTTTTTCTGGGCATAATACTAAATCACCTAAAAGTTTGTTGGAACTTGGCATTTTCGAAGAGTCGAAGTTTTGTGAGAACGAAAGAACATTCGTATATTTATTTATATTTCTATACCTAAAATTTAACTCTTTGATATGCTCTTTACTAGTGATTAAGATACTTAATTCTAAATTTTCATTGATTTTAAGTTCAGCTTTACAAATCTTTAAAACTTTTTTGATTATTAAATTAGTTTTATATTTTTTTGGCATATTTATTTTAAAATATGAAATATTAATCTTCATCAGATACTTTTGTAATATATTCTTTACCCACACCAGAACTTCGCTCAAAACTTTTATAGTTTGAAACTATTTTTGATACAAGTGAATTTCTTACAACATCCTTTTCGTCAAACTCCACAAAGCCGATGTCATTAATATTAGATAAAATCTTAACTGCCTCTCTTAGTCCGGATTTTGTCCCAGATGGTAAATCCACTTGAGACAAATCACCGTTAATTATCATTTTTGAATTTTCTCCTAATCTCGTTAAAAACATTTTCATTTGAATTGGAGTTGTATTTTGTGACTCATCCAAAATAATAAAAGAGTTAGATAAAGTTCTTCCTCTCATGAAAGCAATTGGCGCTATTTCTATTTGCCCAGAATCAATTTTCTTTATGACTTCTGCAAAAGGAAGCATTTCATTTAAAGCATCATAAATGGGCCTAAGATAAGGATCAATTTTCTCTTTCAAATCTCCTGGTAAAAATCCCAATCTTTCTCCTGCCTCAACTGCAGGTCGAGACAATACAATTTTTTCAACTTGTCCAGATTTTAACATGGAAATTGCAAAAGCAACAGCTAAGTATGTTTTCCCAGTTCCAGCTGGACCGCAACAAAAAATCATTTCTTTATCTTTGACTAATTCAAAGTATTTCTTTTGTTTTCTTGAGCGAGGCTTAAGAAGTTTTTTCCCAGCCTTAACAAATAGAGAATCAATTACATTTTTATGTTTTTCCTTTTTAATTTTTAATTCTTCACTCATATTAATCGCTCCTTTTACCTCTCCATAGTCTATCAAATTATTTTGTTTTGCAGAGTTATACAAAAATTTTAAAACAGAGATTGTTTTTTGAACATTTTTTTCATTTCCATAAATCGATATTAGATTACCTCTAGGAAGAATTTCTACATCTAATTCGTCTTCAATTCTTTTTAAATTAGCGTCTAGTTCACCACACATGATTGACACAACGGGATTATTCTCAAACGTTAACGTTTTTGAAGTTACGGATATTTTATTAGGTATTTTCTTTTTCAAATTACGTTTCACTCATAAAATCGAACCATGTAAAGAGTAAGATGTAATTTTATCAATTCTCACATTTAAAATTTTTCCTATTAGTGGTTTTGAAGAGATAACATGGACGGGTTGCAAATACTCACTTCTTCCAACAAATTGATTCTTTACTTTGCCTATTTTTTCAAACAAGACTGACAATTTTTTACCCAAAAAAGAGTTATTAAATTCTTTTTGCTGACTATTTAATTCATTTTGAAGTATTTTTAATCTATAATCTAATTCTTCAGTGCAGCAAGATTGAGTTTGACTTGAAGATGGAGTACCTGGTCTTGCTGAATACTTAAATGAATAAGAGCCAGCAAACTTTATTCTTTTTACTATGTTCAAAGTATCTTCAAAATCCTTTTTTGTTTCTCCTGGATAACCAACTATAAAATCTGAGGATAGCGCTATATCTGGTCTTGCAGTTCTAAGGTTATTAATTATTTCTATGTAGTCTTCTTTAGTATATTTTCTATTCATTTTCTTTAAAATTTTATTAGAACCTGATTGAATTGGCAAGTGAAGATATGGCATCAATTTCATATTTTTTTTATGCTCTAAAATTAAATCATTGTCCATATCAGAGGGATGAGATGTAATATATCTTATTCTTTTTAAGTTTTTAATCTCTGACAAATCTGAACATAGATTTGCAAGATTATATTGAATTTTCTGCCCGTTATTAATTGTTTTTTTTCCATGATAACTGTTAACGTTTTGTCCCAACAAAGTAATCTCTTTGACTCCTCTTGAAACCAAACTTTCAACGTCAAACTTAATTTCATTCACTGACCTTGAATATTCTGCACCTCTAGTATAAGGAACAACACAAAATGAACAAAACTTATCACAACCTTCTTGTATTGTAACAAAAGCTGAATACCCATTAACTTTTTGTTCTGGAAAAAAGTCAAATTTAGACTCTTCTGGAAAATTATTTTCTAAATATTTGCTTCTTTTATCTTTTTTTAAGAGAATTTCTGGCAACATATGATAATTTTGAGGTCCAAGTACAATGTCAACAGATTTGTTTTTCCTTAAAATTTCTTTTCCCTCTGCTTGTGCGACACATCCACAAATCACAATTGTCATATCGTTTCCACCTGCCATTTGATTTTCTTTAAATTTTGATAAACGACCTATATCAGAATACATTTTTTCTGAAGCTTTTTCTCTAATATGACAAGTATTTAAAATTGCTAAATCACAACCCTCTGGATTTTCTGAGAAGCTGTATCCCAATGGTTCAACTAAATCTTTAATCCTATCAGAATCATAGATATTCATTTGACACCCGTATGTTTTTATGTAAAAAGATTTTCTCATATAAAATTAAGAATCATATACAATAATTTTAAGTTTCTAAAGATGTTTGTAATTATATAAATTTAACTCTTGAGAATAATCACATTTTCTAAAATCCACTGAGACTTGTTTTGAAATAATATGATAACAATAATTACTAAATTCTTTTCTGGATGAAAACTCATCAAATTTTAGTGATTTGTGATAATGGAGATTTATTTCACAGTTACCCATTCCTAAAAATTTCCACGCATGGGGTAACAAATCCATATTGCCATACCAAGCAAAAAAAGGCTTAAACATTCTATTTAAAGGAATTCCGTCCAAACGCGAGTAGGTAATTGATATAGGTTGAACACAAAAATTTTTATTTTCGGGACGCTCTGTGATTGAAAATAAAGAACTTTTGAATGGTAAAACCTTGTTTCCGTCATTTGAAGTTCCCTCGGGAAATAATATTATATTAAATCCATTTTTTAATTTAGAATTGATAATACCTATCTGTTCTTTAGTTGAGAAAATTTTTCTTCTACTTATAAAAATTGTGTTTGCTAACTTACACAATTTATTGATAACTGGCCATGTCGAAATTTCCGATTTTGCAACAAATAGTCCTTCTACGTTTGATCCTAAAATTAGGATATCAAGATAGGAGGTGTGATTCGACACAAAAATTGTACGTTTTTTCTCTGGAATACCAAAAGTCTTAATTTTAATTCCGAAAATAAATAGTAAACCTTTAAAATAAATTTTTAATATTACAAAAAAATACTTATAAGAATAGCGAAAAAAAAACTGAATAGGAGAACATATTAGTGTCCATATAACAAAACAAATAATCCTTAAAAATGACAACATAGGTGAATAATACATTTTGTTAAACTTTCATATTCATGTATTTTTTCCTGATATTTTGAACTTTAAGCAAAATACATACATCTATTGAACCGAATGATTCATCCAACACAGCTCCTTTTCCTATCCAAGCTCCTGCTCTTATGTAAGCTTTAATAAGTGGAGGTAATTCTTTAAAAACTTTAAATTTATTTATGTTTGATCTTTTTATATGATTCCAAGAAGTTGCCTTGGATAATAAAGGATATGATCTATATTCTAAAGGAGCTAGATGAAAATTTTGAAGATAAGAAAGATGATGACTAATCTCTTCAACATTTTTCGTATTAAAGCTTGCACAACCTATTATAAAATCAACGTTTTGCTCTGATATATAACTGGCAATACCTTTCCATAAAAGTCTTATTATACTACCATCCCTATAATCAGGATGAACGCAGGATCTTCCTGCTTCAAGAATTTTATAATTAGCTTTCTTTAAATTAGAAATATCAAATTCAGTTTCTGTATAATATTTGTTTGACAAATCATCTTGTAATTTAATAAAGAGTCTGTAGGTTCCCACTACATAGTTTTTTGATTTTGATGTATCGATGACAACTAAATGTTCACAAACTTCATCAAATGGGTCAGAGTCAACCCTTATTTTACTTTTCAGTTTTTGTTGTGAGAAAAAATTTTCGTATCTTAGTTTTTGAGCAAAGGAAACTAGGGGGTCACCTGATTTAATAATCTTTACTTTAAACCGATCAATAGAAAAATTTACATTAGATGTAGGTTGTATCTTTCTGGAAATAGATAGAGTATTTTTTTTTGAAAAGTTTTTTATATAAACAACGTTTCTAGCGATGTTAGTAGCGTTAAAGAACAATGTTCTTACGCCAGAACGTAAAAAATGTAATTTACTCTTTTGTTCTTTTAATTGGAATAGCATATATTTCTAATCTATAATCTATTAATTTATAACCCATTTCTTTAGCAACTTGTTTTTGCATTGCGTCAACTAAAGTGTTTCTAAACTCCTTCACTTTTCCGCTATTAACATCTATTAAATGATGATGATCCTCACGAACTGTTTCATACCTTGAACTAAATCCTTTAAATTCGTGCTTTTCAATGATCTTATTTTCGTCAAATAATCTGATTGTTCTATAAACCGTAGCAATACTTATTCTGCTGTCAAGTTTTACAGCTCTTTTAAAAATAGCCTCTACATCAGGATGATCCTGTGACTCTGCAAGAACCTTAACAATTACTTTTCTTTGATCAGTCATCTTTAAACCTAAGTCATTACACTTTTGTAGCAGCTTTTCCATAGCATTCTCCCAATTTGCATCACTAATTTGACAATTTTATGTCAACAGTAATTTATAAAATTTGTAATTTATCTTATAATTTAAAAAATAATTAACAATTATTTAATCGATTAATTATAAATTAAATTTTTTTAAATTAGATACAAAGTTTCATTTTAAGTGCATCGTACCTTTTTCCATTTACAAAATAATAATTCTCTCTTACCCCAACCTCTTTGAAATTAAAACTTTTATAAAGTTTTATTGCGGAAAAATTTTTTTCATTAACCTCCAGATGTATGGCTTTAATTTTATTTAGTTGGCAAAATTGAACTGCCATACCTAAAAAAAATTTTGCTATACCTTTTCTTCTAAATTTTGGCTCAACAAATATAATGTAAAGTTCAAAAAAATCGAAAGTACCACTGAAGAGACAAAATCCTTGGATTTTTTGTTTTTGTTCGGAAATCAAACCATAAACATTTTCTTTTGTTTGAAATGAATTTAAATCATCTTCATCCCAAATATTATTTTTATCTATTAGATATTTCTTTTGAAATTCTTCTAAACCTTTAAAATCTTTTTTGTTTAACAATCTTATATTACTTTTTTTGAGCATAGTGCGGGTGAAAATAAATTGGTTTTAAAGACTTTTTTCCATATTGTTTTTTAATTAATTGAAAGATAGATTTTGCATTCGTTTTCAAAACTATGCACTTAACACTTTCGAAACTTGAAAATTCTTTTTCATGGTTATTGGACACTAATATAATGTCATTAAAATTATTCTTATTTCTTAATATTTTAACTTTTTTTTGTATATCAATTTGAGTACCTGAAAAGATTTTTGACTTTGGTTCCCATTTATTGTTTTTAAAGCTATACAATTGAAAATAGAAATCCTTTCGGGACTCTCTAAAAAAAACTAATACAGGAAACTTTATCTCTACCATATCACTTAAAATTATTTCAAACATCGTCACCGAAAATATTTTGGCGTTACTATTCAAAGATAGTCCTTGAGCTAAAGAGATAATTTGTCTTATGGATGTAAATCCTCCGGGTCCTCTTGATAAAAATATTAAATCAAGACTTTTTAAGTCCTGCTCTTTAGAGAGAATTTCCAGAAGTTGAAAGATTTTATCAGTTTTTACTTTTTTCTCGTTTTCAAATTCAAAGAATCTTAAAACTTGTTCATTATTTGCCAATAACAATGAAACAGAGCTACTTGAAGAATAAAGAGATAATGATAACATCAATAAATCAACCTAATAAAAATTTAAAATATACATCAATAATGGTTAAGAAGTTAATAAAAATAAGTGAAAAAAAATTAGATTTAATTTTAGACATTAGATACGCAACAAAGAATAATTTTACAGGACGTCAGATATATAATAGAGATGATTGTTACTTACATCCAGAAGCGTTTGAAAGACTTACAATTGCTATAGAATTTGCAAAGAAACTAGGACTTAAATTCAAAATATTTGATGGTTTTAGACCTTCAGATTCACAAAAAAAGCTTTGGAACTTTTATCCTAATAAAAATTTCATATCCCCCCCTACTAAAGGTTCACCTCATTCTAGAGGAATAGCATTAGATTTAACTTTAATAGATAAAAAAGGTAATGATCTTGATATGGGAACTGAATTTGACGAATTTTCAACACTATCTTATCATGGTACAAAATATATATCTAAGCAAGCTACGAATAATAGACTTTTGCTCTTGGGGATTATGACAAGTTCTGGATGGGATTTTTTTAGAAACGAATGGTGGCATTATCAGCTTTTTAAATCAAAATCTTTTCCTATTATGAACGATAATATTCTACCAGAACCATTAACAAAAAAATAATAGAAAATGGTTTTTTTTTGGTTACTTTTTTTCTTTTTTTTTGTAGAAGTAGAAAAACTTTTAGGCAGTGATTTTGCTACAGTTTTAGTTTATCACAGATTCGATGAAAATAAATATCCTTCTACAAACATTAAGAGAGAAACATTCCTAAAACATCTAAATTTTCTTAAAGAAAACAATTTCAACGTCCTTCCTTTATCCAAACTAATTTTGTTTCTCAGAGAGAAAAAGTCACTTCCTGAAAAATCAGTGTTTATAACTATTGATGACGCTTACAAAAGTGTGTACGAGATTGCATACCCACTATTAAAAAAATTCAATTATCCTTTTACCGTTTTTGTATCAACAAATAATGTTGCTAAAAATAATAGTTCAAATTTTATGACATGGACTATGCTCAATGAAATTAATGATAATTTTGGTTCAATTGAAAATCACACATCAAATCATTCTTATGCAAATTCAATATCGAATGAGGATTTTGTTACTATCGTAAAAAAAGCAAGCAATGAAATAAAAAAAAACGTTGGAAAAAAATCAGAGTTATTTTCATTTCCTTATGGAGAAAGTTCTTTGGAAAAAGAAGAAGAAATTAAAAAATTAGGATTTGCTCTGGCTTTTTCTCAACATTCAAGTCATGTAACCAGAAATGAAAATCTTTTTCGTCTCCCAAGATTTGCACTTAATGATCAATATGGAACATTAGAAAGGTTTAAAATGATATTAGAATCTAGACCTTTGGAAGTATCTGATATAATTCCAAAAGATAATTTAATTTTAAAAAACAAACCAAACATAATTGGGTTTTCATCAGCTAAACCTGTTGATTTGATAAATTGTTTTAATTCAGATAATTTAGTAATGAATTTAAAAAAAAAAAAAACCAAATAAATTAGAAATTATCATTAAAGAAAGAATTAGAAGTAGAAGATTAAGAATTAATTGCACATACGTTAATAAGAATGAAGTTTTTTGGTACGGAAGAATGCTTAATAAATAAAATTATTTATAAAATTTATCAAATATTTGAAAATTATTCTTTAAAATTATCCCTTTTACTTCGTCAGTATATGCATTTTTTCTTTCAGAATAATTTATCAGAGTTTCAGATAATATGATCCCATCTAAGTTTTCTCCATCCATTCTTAATTTTTTTCTTAATTCTCTAAAATTTTCGTAAGCATTATGAGTATTTAAATTTTTCACATAAGAAATAACTGATTCAGAAAGATTATTAAATTTTCTGACTAAATGCGTTTTTTCGTTCTCACGATTTTTTGGGACTAAACCAAGAGATGTATCGTATGTATATTGACCAAAAATAGCATTACCCTCTCTTGCATACCTGGATGAGCCCCATCCACTTTCTATAGCGGCTTGAGCCAAGGTCATTGATATAGGAATAACATCAACTCTCACTAGTAAATTTCCAACATTTTCATCTTCAAATGAATATTTTTTGCAAATTTCTACCAACCATTCTGGCCAAAAGTCTTTGTCAATAACTTCTCCATCCATCTCAGTCCACCATTGCAATATTTTTTTTCTCTGAGCAAGAATATTTTCGTTTTCTAGAGAAATGATTGGTAATAAAACTTTGACAAATAAATCTTTTCTGAGAGTGATGGGTTGAATCTCTAGGAAATCGTCTGGAAGAGAGGAAAACACAATCATATTATTGTAACTATTATCCAGAAAAGTTTCTACACTAAAATTGTACTTATCAAAAACACTAAACATTTCAGATGAAGAATTTACATAACTTGCTTCTGATAGATTAATCGAACTTTCTTCAGTAAATTCATGTATATTGTAATCTACCGGGTTATATGAAATTTTTTCTTTACCATAAAATAAATATTTTCCAGCAATAAATAGATAATGAGATACTATAAAAAACCCCAATATAGAGAGGATGTAAAGATGAGTTTTCTTTGTAAGTTCCATTAAGTGTCGTTTACAGCTTCAACAGCACTAATTTCAGGTATATAATATTTAAGCATGTTTTCAATCCCAGATTTGAGAGTTATTTGAGAACTGGGGCAACCTGCACAGGAACCACGCAAAATTAAATAAACTATGTTATTATGGAATTTAACAAAACTTATATCGCCCCCATCTTGAGCAACAGCTGGCTTAATTTTTTCTTCCAAAAGAGTTTTGATTTGCTCGACAATTTGTTTCTCGGAGTCTGAATAGTTTGTTTTTTCTTCTAAATCTATGTTCTTATTATGACTTGTGTTGTTAATTATTGTAGAGTTTGACGAAAAGAAGGTCATAATTTTTGACAGGATATCAGGCTTTAAAATATCCCATTCGAATTTGCTATCTTTTGTAACCGTTATAAAATCTTCACCAAAAAAAACATTTTTTACTGCGTCATTTTCAAAAATACTTCTTGCTAGGTCTGAGTCCATAGCTTCTTCCTTTGAAGAAAACTCCATTGTTCCCGACTCAAGAACTTTAGACTCAGGAATGAATTTTAGTGTAGCAGGGTTAGGTGTTATCTCGGTTTGAATAAACATATTATAAATTTAATGATTTAAAATAAATTGTCAATTTCTTCTTCAGTCAAATCTGCAGGAATAATTGTCAAAGGAACTTTCAATTTAAGTCTGTTTTTTCCTGTAAAATTTGAAATTAACGGACCAGGACCAACTGAGCTTGATGAGGAGGCCAAAATTAAATTTGAAATAAATTTGTTAAATTCTAAAAACTTCAAGATACAATCTATTCTGTCACCTTTCATTATAAATTTTTTGGGTTTGTTTTTACAAAAAGAATTCACTAAAGACTCGTATTTTTTTATTTTTTCTTCTGCTTCATTTCTAGACTCCTCATCAGCAATATTTTCAACAGCTTTCCAGTGACTAAAATCAATTTTCTCAAATGTGTATAACATTGCTACTCTTCCATTTACTCTGGAAGCCCTCAAAGATGCATATCTTAATGCATTTGTCATTTCTTTCGAGTCATCAATTATAACCAAAAAGGTTAACTCTTTCGTCATTTTTAAATCCCTCTTTTAAAGATAATTCCAGCACTAACTCCTAATATTACCGCCACTATAACAGAAATTAAACCATATAAAAACGAAAAACCGTGGGCAAATTTATATACCATCGAATTAAAGCCAGGTTTTTTTAACGATAATTCTTTAGTTTTTGAAGAAATCTTTTTTCCATCTTTAATAATTTCCATTGTTAAAAAATATTTTCCCTCAGCTGAATTAATTGGAAACTTAACTGGGATTTTAAAAAAAATCGGATTATTTTCTTCAACGCTCTGGAATGAATTATTTTGAATTAAATACATTCCTAATGATCTTTTTTTCTCAATAAGTTCTTTCTTTAAATTGTCATCGTCATTTCCAATTAATTTAATATTATCAACCATATCCTTTTTAATAAAAAAATTAATTTCATTTTCTTTTGCATTCGTATAAAAGTGAAAGAGTGACGGATATGAAAACTCACCTGTTTTTTGCCAAGTCCACATATTTAGAATTTTTTTCTTTTTTTGAAGTATAACTTTCTGTTTGGGTCCTTTAATTTTTAAAATTGCAAATGAATTGTTGTTTTTATACCCAAAAACATAAAAAGTAGGTAAATTATTATCATTTCTTACAACTACTTCCGTTTGCGAAATATCGAAAGATAGTTTATCTTCTGCAATCAAATTCCCAGAGAGATTAAAAATTAAAAAAATAACTAAAATCAAAGCCATTAGTTACTATCCTGAATAATTATTCTTGAATTTAAAGTGGGCTCACTCACTAAATCAAAAGACATTTTAAAACAAACTAATATAACCAGAAAAGCCAGTAAAATTCTTAATTGCTCTCCTTTAAACTTTGAGGTATATCTCGACCCGAATTGAGCGCCAATTACTCCACCAATTAATAAAAAAATTGCTAGTATCATATCAACTGATTGATTGTAAGTTGCTTGTAAAATTGTTACATTTGCTGTTACAAATACAATTTGAAATAAAGAGGTTCCTACAGCGGAAACTGTACTCATTCCCAAAAGATAAATCATTGCTGGGACCATTATAAACCCCCCTCCTACACCCATAAGTGCTGACAAAATACCAACAAAACTACCAATCAAAACCGGAATAATTAATGAAATGTAGAGCTTTGACTTTCTAAATTTAAACTTTAGAGGAAGTCCGTCCAGAAAATTTCTCTTTGATTTATGCCTCATGCTACCACTTGGTTTTCTGAATATTGCAATAGCACTTTCAACAAACATTAAAGTTCCTATTATTGCCAAAAAAATGATGTATAACAGACTGATTATTAAATCTATATTACCCGCGTCTCTCATGAATTTAAAAAAGATAACGCCTAATGTAGAGCCAAATATACCACCTATTAACAAAAAAAGACCTATTTCGTAATCTATATTGTTTTTGCGACCATGAGCTATTGTTCCTGAGACAGACGATCCCAATATTTGATTTGCTTCTGTAGCTACTGCAGTAACTGGGGGAATACCCAAAAAAATAAGTATCGGGGTCATTAAAAAACCGCCTCCAACTCCGAATAATCCGGACAAAAAACCTACCAAAAAACCAGAGCACAATATAATAAGAATGTTAATTTCAACTCCTGCAACTGGAAGGTAATAAATCATTTTATACTAATCCCATAATTTCTTTTATTTTTTTTATATTTTGTGCTGCAATCTTGTTTGCTCGTTCTGTACCAGTTTTTAAAACCGATACTAGATAATTTTTGTCGTTTAAAAGTTTTTTCATTTCCGTAGAAATTTGTGAAAGTTCCTCGTTGATTAAATCAAATAAATCTCCTTTAAAAATTGAAAAGTTCTTACCTGAATATTCTTCATAAACTTTTTTAATATCAAATCTCGATAATGACAAAAAAATATTTATAAGATTTTTTACCTCAGGTCTTCCATCTAATTCTTCTGAGGAATTAGGAAATGGATATGAGTCTGTTTTTGCCTTTTGAATTTTCTTAAAAATATCATCTTTAGAGTCCGTCAAGTTTATTCTTGAAAACACTGATGGATCAGATTTACTCATCTTCTTATTTCCATCTTTTAGGCTCATAACTCTTTTGGCCTCACCCAGAATTAAGGGCTCAGGTAGTGGAAAAAATTGAGTATCGAAATGTCTATTAAACCCTTGAGAAATATTTCTTGCTAACTCTAAATGTTGTTTTTGATCCTCTCCCACTGGCACATGTGTTGATTTGTATAACAAAATATCGGCTGCCATCAAGACAGGATATGAATAAAGACCTAGTGGTGCTTTTTCTTTATTTTTTCCTGCTTTATCTTTAAATTGTGTCATTCTATTTAACCATCCTATTGGTGTATGACATCCCAAAATCCAAGATAGCTCGCTATGTCCAGACACGCTGGATTGATTAAATATAATACTCTTTTGGGGACTAATCCCTGAAGCAAGATATGCAGAGGTTACCTCTAGAATTTGATCCTGTAAATTGACACAATTTTCTGGAACTGTAATTGCATGTAAGTCTACAATACAAAATATACATTTGTTTTCTTTTTCTAATTTAACCCAATTTTTAATTGCACCGAGATAATTTCCTAAGTGAAGATTTCCTGTAGGTTGTACTCCCGAAAATATTAAATTATCACTTTTTATTTTCCTCTCCCAATTTAAAATTTAAAAGCTTTGATAGTTTTAAAATATATATTAAAAAACCATAGATTAAGGTACCAAAAATTACAATTACTAACAATTTTACAAGATTAATTAAAAAAGAATCTTCTATCGTAACATTGAAGTAGTTGACTTTTAGTAACATGTGTATTGATATTACCATAACCATTGAAGAAAAAACACTTTTGAAAAGAGTGTGGTACGTATCATCTAAAACTCTAATAATTTTTCTTTTTATTAAAACTGTTAATAAACAAAGAAAATTAAACCAAGATGAAATAGTTGTCGCTATGGCTAAACCAACATGAAAAAAATAATTGATTAATACCAAATTAAAGACAAGATTTATAATCATTGCTATTGAAGCAATATAAACTGGAGTTTTAGTATCCTCTCTAGCAAAAAAAACTACTGACAAGATTTTTACAAAAATAAATGCTGGCAAACCTACACATAACGCTTGTAAAGCGTAACTTGTTAAATTAGAATCATTCAACGTAAACTCACCTCCCATAAATAAAGTTTTTACAATCTCCTTAGAAAGAAAAAAAATTGCGAATGAGGCTGGAATTGCCAAAACAATTCCAATTTGCATACAATAATTTATTGTAGAATTAATTTTTTTTAAAAGCTTTTTTTTAATCTGCTTAGCTAATATAGGTAATAATGCTGTACTCAGAGCTATCCCAAAAACTCCCAGAGGAAGTTGATTTACTCTATCTGCAAAATACAAATATGAAATTGAGCCATCTTTAAGTGTGGAGGCTAGGATCATATCAATTAAAAGATTAATCTGATAGACACCGTTTCCAATTACCGCAGGAAGAAATAAATAAAAAAGTTTTTTTGAATTTTTACTAAATTTAAATTTTAGAATATTAATAAATGAATTAATTCCAAAGTTAAAATTTTCTCTCTTTAAATTAAAAAATAACCAAATGAGTTGAAAAACTCCAGCAATTGAAATTGAACTTGCAAGAAATTTGGCGGTGATTACCTGACCAACATTATTTTGTATACTTAAAAATATTGAGGAAATCATGCAAACATTCAGTATCACAGGTGTGACCGCCATAGCTGCAAATCTACTCATGGTATTTAAGTAACCCCCAATCAATGAAGATAGACAAATAAAAAGTAAGAATGGGAAGGTTAATCTAGATAAAAAAACGGTTAATTCAAATTTTGAAGCTGAACCCTCAAATCCTGGAGCGACCAAATTTATGATTAACGGCATAAAAATTTCAAATAATATGATAAACGGAAATAAAAAACTAAAAACTATTGTTAAAGTCTCCGACAAAAAAAGATTTGCTTTTTTAATTCCTTCATCAATCTTTATTCCCGACAAAACCGGAACAAATGCAGAATTCATAGCGCCTTCCGCAAAAAGTCGTCTAAATAGATTTGGAAGTTTGAAAGAAACAAAAAAAGCATCTGATACTATCCCTGCTCCTAAAAAACGGGCAATTAACAAATCTCTAGAATAACCAAGTATCCGACTTAAAAACGTCAGCGAGCCGATTATTGATATAATTTTTACAAACATTTATTCATTGGATAATATCTTACTTTTTAACTGTTTTTCTAATTCTCCTAATGCATTTAGATTAGTAATTTGATTTCCGCTAGAAGTTTTTACGTGAAATGTATCCTCAATAAAGTCTCCCAGTGTGGAAATCTTCGCAAAATAAATGTTCAGTTTATTTTCAGTGAAAACTTTTAAAATATCGAAAAGTAAAAAAGGCCTATCGCTACAAAAAATTTTTATTGTTGTGTATTCTTTTGAAACACTACTATCAATTGAAATTGAATTTTTTTCCGTTAAAACTATATTTTTTTTCATAGAAGTAATTTTTTCTATTCCTAAGTCCAACTCAATGTTTTGTAAATTTTTGAAATCTTCAATTAATTCATTTTTTTTTTTTTCAAAATCTAATTGTGAAAAGTTAATATCTTTTCTTAATTCAATCTTGAAGGTATCGACTATTACACCATTCCTAAAAGTAAACGCTTTTGCCTCTAAAACTTCCATTTTATTTTTTAAAAATTTTTGAATAATTTTTAAAAAAAGTTTCCTTTTATCCTTAGTAACAACTGTAACTTTAAAAACTCCATCAATCTTAGTTTTGTTTATTAAATAATTATAAGTTTGTTTTAGTTGTTCACCAGAAAAAAAAAAATCAATAATTTCAACAATATCTTGGATTTGTTGAGTCAACCAAAAATTGTTCAATGCAACTGAACAAAACTTTCTAAACTGATTTTCTGAATTATCTCTAATGTGCAATAAGACTTTTTTTTGAATTAAAGGTATTTTTTTATCCTGGTTATTATTAAATAGATCAAATTTTTCAATAAATGGTTTATTTAACTCAACCATACTCTTTTCAAATAATTTATTTAGCAAAGATGCCTTCCAACTATTCCAATTGTTTTTGTTAACAGATCCGATATCTGCAACAGTTAAAATATATAATGTTCTGAGTTTTTCTTTTGTATTAACAATTTCTAAAAATTTTTTTAATACAGAATTATCATTTATGTCTTTATTAAATGCAAACTCACTAAAAATTAAATGATTTTTTATTAACCATATTACTTCAGTAATAAAACTTTTTTTCAATTTTAAATTTTTTAAAACTTTTTTTGCTAATTTAGCTCCTTTTTCTGTGTGATTTTTACCTGAACCTTTCCCAATATCATGCAGTAAAACCGAAAGATAAAGTACTAATTTACATGAAATTTGCCTGCTAACCTTATTTGGATGCATAAGATTACTATATTTTTCAGAATTTGCATTTAGCTTTTTTATAAATTCAAGAGCTCTTAAAGTATGATGATCAACAGTGTAAGCATGATAAAGATCAAATTGTGAACGGGCTGTAATATTTGAAAATTCTGGTATAATTTTTAACAATAAACCAGAATCATTCATCATAAATAAATTATTATTTTCTGAATTAGAAATAAGTATTTCAAAAAAAAGTTTGCCAACAGAATTTTTCAAAAAAAAAGTATTTCCCAAGCTTGATATATTATTACAAATAAATCTAAATGATCTAGGATGTAGTGGTAAATTAGTTCTTTCAGAATCTAAGAAAATTTTTAAAAAATTAGTATCATCGTCTAAAAATTTAACAGTTTTATCAATAAAAATTGCATTATCACATATGACTGTGCCGTTAGTTAAAAATTTAGTATTTTTTTCAATTTTATTAGAAGATAGATTTTTTATATCTAAATTATAATCAGTGATATTCTTAACGTTTTTGATTTGTAGATAATAGTGCTTCATAAATCTTTCAGTGCAAGAAGTAAAACTTCTAGATTTATACTTTAGTTTTTCTGAAATTTTTTTTTGAAAATCAAATAATAACCTTTCAAAAGGTCTGTGATTTAAAAAATGTAAGTAGCATCTTATTGTAAAAATAAAATCCATTGATTTTTTTAGTTTTTTTATTTCATTAATTGTTAAAACTTTTAAATCCAAAAGTGATTTAAATTTATCCGTTTTATAAATTATTTTAAAATACCAAAACAATAGGTTTATATCTCTGAGGCCCCCTAAAGTTTCTTTAATATTAGGTTCTAGGAGATAAGAATCATAGTCATTTTTTAATAGCCTTTTTTTTCTTTCACTAATCTTTGATAATATAAAATTTTCAGAATTATTATTTTTAAAAAAATTCTCTATTTCCTTTCTTACATTTAGAAATAAAATTTTATTACCTGCTATCCTCCTATTATCCAAAAGAGATGTTTGAATTATTACATTATTTTTTGCTGAGGAAATTATCTCTTTAAGAGTTCTTGTAGCATGACCAACTCTAAATCCCATATCCCAAAGTGTTAGAAGAAAATTTTCAATTGCAGATTTTACCTTTTTAGTATGCGAAAACATAACAAATAAAATATCAATGTCAGAATATGGAGCTAGGTGCCCTCTCCCATAACCTCCTGTAGCGCAAACAACAAATTCACTGTTAGAAATACTGTACTTTTTTATCACAATTCCAAATAACGATTTTAAAAAAATGTCCGTGATATTAGAAATTTTTTTACAAGTTACTAGTCCATTATTTTTTTTAAAAAATTCTTTTTCAATTTTTTTTTTTTTCAAAAAAAATTTTTTCTGTTCAGCTTCTAATTTACACAAATTTTGAATATTTTTTTCTACTTTTAATTCCAATATTAATTT
>MDTB01096711.1_pt1 | contig 54821 bp, 54 predicted proteins | sample 811161 | NCBI WGS metagenome assembly MDTB01 (sample SAMN05326650, study PRJNA326480) | marine metagenome | isolation source: seawater | place: Mediterranean Sea | collected 2009 | reverse complement strand
TTTCCTTAAAGTTTTTCTCTTGATCAGAATATGATAAATTTTTTAAGTTTTTTTCAAAATCTATTTTTAACTGCTCTTCCATTTAATTAATATTTTCATATCCTTTCTTCTCTAACTCGAGTGCTAGTTCTGGGCCACCAGATTTAATTATTTTTCCATTCATCAAAACATGGACAAAATCAGGTTTAATATATTCTAGTAATCTTTGATAGTGAGTAATAATTAAGAAAGAGTTGTCTTTTTTTCTTAGCGCATTCACACCGTCTGCAACAGTCTTAAGAGCATCAATATCTAAGCCTGAGTCTGTTTCATCTAATATAGAAAGTTTAGGTTTTAAAATAGACATTTGAAGAATTTCATTTTTCTTTTTTTCTCCACCAGAGAAACCGACATTAAGCTGTCTTCCTAATTTTTCTTCATCAAATTTAAGTTCTTTTGCTTTTTCTTTAACAAGTTTTAAAAATTGTATTGCGTCTAATTCCTTTTCTCCTCTTGCCTTTTTTATTGCATTTAATGAAGTTTTTAAAAAAACATTCGTATTCACACCTGGAATTTCTAATGGATACTGAAAAGCTAAAAAAATTCCTTTGTGTGCACGTTCTTCAGTTTCTAATGAAAATAAATCGTTATTTTCAAACAAAACCTGTCCTGTTACATCATATCCTTTTTTTCCAGATAAAATGTTAGACAATGTACTTTTGCCTGAACCATTTGGTCCCATTATTGCGTGAACTTCACCAGGATTAATCTCTAATTTGAAATTTTGCAAAATAGATTTGTTATCAATTTTAGCATTTAGATTATTAATTTTTAACATTAGCCAACACTTCCTTCTAAGCTAATTCCTACTAACTTTTGAGCTTCGACTGCAAATTCCATTGGCAATTGTTGTAATACTTCTTTACAAAAACCATTAACAATTAATCCAACCGCTTCTTCTGGATTTAATCCTCTTTGTTGACAATAGTGTAACTGTTCCTCACTAATTTTTGATGTGGTTGCTTCATGAGCAATATTAGAGTCTGAGTTTTTATTTTTAATATATGGAACTGTATGTGCTCCGCATTTATTTCCCATCAATAATGAGTCGCACTGTGTGAAATTATTCGAATTCATTGCATTCGGAGAAATATCTACAAGTCCTCTGTAAGTCATATCTGAAAATCCTGCACTTATACCTTTCGAAATAATTTTACTTTTAGTATTTTTTCCAAGATGAATCATTTTTGTGCCAGTATCAGCTTTTTGATGATTGTTAGTTATAGCAATTGAATAAAATTCACCTACTGAGTTATCACCTTTTAAAATACAGCTTGGATATTTCCAAGTAATAGCAGATCCAGTTTCAACCTGTGTCCAAGAAATCTTAGAATTCCTGCCTTTGCATAAACCTCTTTTTGTTACAAAATTATAAATACCACCTTTGCCATCTTTATCTCCAGGATACCAGTTTTGAACAGTAGAATATTTTATTTCTGCATCATCCAATGCAATAAGTTCAACATTAGCAGCATGTAACTGATTTTCATCCCGCATGGGTGCGGTACATCCTTCTAGATAACTTACATAACTTCCTTTATCAGCAATTATTAAAGTTCTCTCGAATTGACCTGTATCAGATGCATTAATTCTAAAATATGTTGATAACTCCATAGGACATCTTACTCCCGGTGGGATATAAACAAATGACCCGTCAGTAAAAACTGCTGAGTTAAGTGTCGCAAAAAAATGATCTGTTAAAGGTATAACTGTTCCAAGATATTTTTTTACTAATTCAGGATGGTTCTGTACAGCTTCAGAAATTGAGCAAAAAATTATTCCTTGCTTAGTCAAACTTTCTTTAAAAGTTGTAGCCACAGAAACTGAGTCAAAAACTGCATCAACGGCTATTCCATTTAATCTTTTTTGCTCATTAAGTGGTATTCCTAATTTTTGATAAGTTTCAATTAATTTCGGATCTAATTCATCTAAACTTTTAGGCTTATCTTTGAAACTTTTTGGAGCTGAATAATAATATAAATCTTGGTAATCTATTTTTGGATATTTAGGCTTTTGCCAGTCTGGTTCCTTTAATACCTTTAATCTTTCAAAAGCTTTGAGTCTCCAATCTAACAACCATTTAGGTTCTTTTTTTATATTTGAAATAAACTTTATTACATCTTCGTTTAGGCCTTTTGGAGCTTTAATGCTTTCAATGTCGGTTGAAAAACCATATTTATAATCTTTTAAATCTTCTATTTGTTTATCTCTCATTTATATTCTAGCCTCTTTATTTTTTAATAAGTCGCTTAATTTTTTGCTTTCAAAAAAACTGTTAATATGAATATCTAATTCATCCCAAAAATTATGAGTAATACATTTAGTGCTTTTGCCATTACATGATTTTTTTGAGTTTTTTTTACATCCTATTGTTTTAACTTTTTGATCTAATGCCAATAGTATATCCAAAATTTTTAATTCTTTAGGGCTTTTAACAAGTATGTAGCCACCATTTATTCCTCTTACACTTTTTACTATATTATTTTTTTTTAATTTTAAAAATATTTGCTCTAAGTAAAGTAGAGATATGCCTTGTCTTAATGAAATATCTCTTAAACTAACTGCATTATCACTTGAAAAAACAGCCATGTCTGCTAGGGCCATTACAGCGTATCTTGATTTAGTATTTAGCTTCATAATCCTTTATTTATGCGAGTTTTATATATACCCGACTAAAATAGTCAAGTTTTTGAAATTAAAAAGACTCGCATTTTGTCACTCCGTTGTGATAAACAAAGTTTTTTTGTGAGAATAATTATCATTAACATAAATTTTTTTGAGAATAATTATCATTAACAAATATGGAAAATAAAATTGTAGAAATATTTATTCCTGGACCAGCTGGGAGACTGGAAGCAAAATACTTTAAAAACCAAAAAATAACTTCTCCAATTGCCTTAGTTTTACAGCCTCATCCACAATACGGAGGGACGATGAATAATAAAGTTGTAGTCGAAACATTTCATGCATTTATGGATAGTGGGTTTTCAGTATGTCGTGTAAATTTTAGAGGTGTTGGAAAAAGTGATGGAGAATTTGATAATGGGCAAGGTGAACTTGCTGATGCAGCGGCTGCACTTGATTGGATTGAAAGAGAAAATTTTGATAACTCGCAATGTTGGGTTGCTGGTTTTTCTTTTGGATCTTTGATTTCAATGCAACTTTTAATGAGAAGACCAGAAATAAATAGATTTATCTCAATTTCGCCTCAACCTAATGTTTATGATTTCTCTTTTTTATCACCTTGTCCAACTTCAGGATTAATGGTTTATGGAAAAAATGATGAATTAGTTCCAGTAGATCATATTAATGAACTTAACAAAAGGTTGTCTTCGCAAAAAGGAATTAAAGTAGATTTCCAGTCAGTTTCAGATGCTAATCATTTCTTTACTAAATCTGAAAATAATTTAAGAAAAGTTTTAGATAAATATATTCAAAAAGAATCAGCTTTATTTTAGAAATTTTTTGCTAATATTCCACCAGTCAAAGGTAATACACATCCAGTTGTATTTGGAAAAGTTATAGGAAGTTTTAAATATGAGCGGATAGCAAGATATGCAAAAGCTTGGGACTCTACAAAGTCTCCGTCGACTCCATAATCATCGGTTGTTTCAAATTTTAATTTATTATAACTATCTCTTTTAATTCTTTCAATTAATGTTTTATTTTTTCTACCGCCTCCACATAAAATAACTTTAGAAATTTTTTGATTATATTTTAAAATCTCTTCTAATAATTTATTTGCAATAATACTGCTTGTGAAATCAGTAATTGTTGAAGCTCCATCTTCTAAATCGAGACCCCTTAAAAAATTTATTTCAAAATCATTAACATCAAATGACTTTATATTTTCATCTGGAATATTTTCAAAATCCTCTAAAGCTTGGTCAAGTATTAATTTGTTTGTTTTACCACAGCTTGCAAATTCTCCATTGTTATCATAATTACCTTTTTTATTTCGTCTCATCCATTCGTCAATTAAACAATTTCCAGGGCCAATATCTTTGCTTATTAAATTTTCCTCTTTTAAATCTTTAATTAAGGTTAAATTAGATATTCCACCAATATTCAAAATACAAACTGGAAGATCGATTTTTTTTTCTTTAACGATTATTTGATGGAAGATTTGTGACAAAGGAGCGCCTTCCCCACCCTTCAACAAATCATTTTGTCTAAAATTGTAAATAACCTTTTTTTTTGAAAGTTGAGATAATAATTTTCCATCACCAAGTTGTTTTGAGTATTTGTTTTTTGGTCTATGCAATATTGTTTGCCCATGGAAACCGATTAAATCTATTTCATATTCTTTGTTTTCAATCAGGCTTGAAACAACACTTGAGTGAAATAAGGTAATTTTTCTCTCTAAATCATTTATTTCTGTGAAAAATTTTTTTATATCGTCGATTTTGTTGATATTTCTTTTTAAACTGTAGATATTTTGTGAGATTTCATCTGAATACTGAAAGTATTTGTTGATCAAAACTTTGTAATGTGTTTCACCATTAGAATTGATTACTGAAGCGTCGACGCCATCACCTGAAGTGCCACTCATTAAGCCTAGACAATTTAAAGATTTGTTCACAATTTATTTTTCAATCAAATTAAAATAAGTATATTGAGTTATTAGTAATAATTTAAAAAATGAAAAATTCATTTATATCTGAGTTTAAAGAAAGAGAGTATTTTAATCAATGTACTAATTCTGATGAGCTAGATAATTTGTTGAAGACTAAAAAAATTAATGCATATATTGGTTTTGACTGCACAGCTCAAAGTTTGCATGTAGGCAGTTTATTACAAATTATGTGTTTGAGAATGCTTCAAAGATATGGTCACAGACCAATCGTGTTGCTAGGCGGTGGTACTACCATGATCGGGGACCCGTCTGGTAAAGAAGAAACAAGAAAAATTCTATCAAATAAGGAAATTGACAGAAATATAAAAAATATAAAAAAAGTTTTTGATATTTTTTTAGATAAAAAAAATATTAAAACGAAACCAATTTTCGTAAATAATTTGAAATGGCTTGGAAAGTTAAATTATATTAAATTTTTGAGAGAAATTGGTAAACATTTTACAATAAATAAAATGTTGAGTTTTGATAGCGTTAAGTTGAGATTAGATAGAGAACAATCTTTAAGTTATATGGAATTTAACTATATGATTTTACAAGCTTATGATTTTTTAGAATTAAATAAAAAAAATAGCTGTATTCTTCAGATAGGTGGTTCTGATCAATGGGGGAATATTGTTAATGGTGTTGAGTTAATAAAAAGAAGTTCTGGAAAACAAAGTTTTGGATTAACTACACCACTAATTACCCTTGCGTCAGGAGCTAAGATGGGAAAAACTGAAAAGGGTGCAGTTTGGTTAGATAAAAATTTATTATCTCCATACGATTATTGGCAGTTTTGGAGAAATACAGATGATAGAGATGTTATTAAATTTTTAAAGATGTTTACTGATAAAAAGATTTCTGAAATTGAGATAATGAAAAATAAGAATATAAACCAATTAAAAATTTTGTTGGCTAATGAGACTACTGCAATGTTACATGGTAAAGCTGCAGCAAAAAAAGCTGCAGAAACTGCAAATAAGACATTTGATGCAGGATCTTTTGGTGATGACTTACCTGTTATAAAAATTAAAAAAAATGAACTTGAAACAGGAATTAATATTATAGACGTAGTAATTAAGTCAAATTTATTAAAATCAAAAAGTGAAGTTAGAAGGGCAATAAAAAATCTTGGAATAAAAGTCAATAATGATACTATTGATAAAGAAAGCTCTTATATTACATATAATCATTTTAAAGATAATATATTAAAATTATCACATGGTAAAAAAAATCATGTTATATTTAAAATTATCAATTAGCTTTTTTCATTTTTTCTAAAGTTCTAGTAATAAATCTTGGTGTTAATGTTTTAATTGGATTAACAGTTGTTTTTAAGTCCTTGGGGTATCCTTTAATTTTAAAACTTACGCCAAACACCCCTTCACCTGCCTTTTTTCCAACTAGTATATCCCCCAATAAAGGTATTGAACCTATTGCTTTATTTATAGTGGTAGCTGGTACTAGAGTTCCTCTTAAACTTATTAATTCATCTTTTTGGACATAGCCTTCCATTAAAACGGAAATTGAAGGGCCGAGAGAGTAAATCTCTTCAATTGTCATCAATTCTTTATCCTTATTAAATTTCATTTCAAATTCATTAAATCTTATTCCTTCGCCAGATAATAAATCTGCAATTCCTTGTAAAGAGGCTAAAGTTAATAATTTAGTAAGGGCTGGCACTTCCTTTAATTTAAAATCGTATAATTTTAAATTTGAATAAGTTTTATTATTCTTTGAAACACCATAAAAATCTAGCGACCCTCCATCAAAACCTTTTATAAATTTATACTTTTTTACTAAAGGTTTGGCGTAATTTGTAAAAACTGTTGTAATCTTCTCTTTATTTTGATTTGTTCTGATAGAAATTCTAAACTCATCATTATTAGGAAATTTAGATAATAAGTTTAAATCAAAAATTTGATTATTTTTTATTTTTAAATTTGTGTTCAAGGATATAAGAAAATCTTCATTATTTATGTAAGCTTTATCAATTTTAATTGATATATCGCTATCTAAATTATCAAATAAATCAAAAAAACTACCTTCCACTTTTGAAAATAAAATTTCATCTACTAATTTAGTTCCATCAAATATTTCGCTATTTATCGAATAGTTTTTTTTATTTTTTTTAATCTCTAATTTACTATGTTTGTCATTGTTATTTAAAACACTAATTTTAATTTTGTCTATACTTGTGATTTTTTTATTTTTATTGAGTTTAATGTTTTCAATATCTATATAATTTTTATCCTGAGTAAATTTTATTTTTTCTAAATTTATTGTTTTTAAAATTGAATATTTTCCCGTTATTTCTAGTGAGCTTTTATCGCCATTGTTTTTGGTATAATTTAAAATTTTAAAATTTACAGGTGAGTTGATTAATTCATAATTAAATTTATAAAAAATTTCTTTTTTAACTTTTTTTAATGAATAGTTAATATCATCAATATTACCATTTATATTTATTTTAGCTTTACCGTTAACTTGATAATCTCCATTATTAAAATCAATTGTAATAGAATTATTTTCAACTTTGATATCTTCCTTATATTCTGGAAAAAATCTTTTAAATATATTATTTGAATATTGGACTTTATCAAATAATATTTTTGACTTAAAATTTATATCTGAAAATTTCATTTTTTTATTTAACTTAAAAGAAAATTTATTATTTGATGAAATAATAAAATTTTTGTTAAAAACACTTTTAAAATTACTATTTAAAAAATTAGAAAAATTGTCTATATCTATCTTACTTTCTTGATTTGAAATATCGCCCTCGAAACTATAGTTATCTTTAGTGTCAATGACTTTTATTTGATTAGACTTTATTTTAACTGATTGATAGAGTGACGAAAAGTTGTAAATCAAATACTTCTTTTCTTTTAGCAAAAAACTTAAATTAATATTTTCAACTACATTATTATTTAATAATTCTATTTTTAAATTTTCAATGTTGCCATCAACTGAATAGTTGCTTTTGATTGTTCCGTTTTCGTTAAAGCTTATTTTGCTATCTATAGTTATCAAGCCATCTTTGACAACTTTATTTAAAATAAATAATTGCGGGGAATTTTTATAAGCTCTAATTATTTCTATCAAATTTTGAATTTTATTTTTGTGTGTTAAAATTTTAACTTCCTCTAAATTAATTTTTGTTGAAAAAATATTACTTAGTGGCAAATCGGTGCTTATACTTTTGATTTTAATTTCTTTATTTTTAAAAAAAACCTTTGGGTTATTAGTTTTTAATTCAAAATTAAAATTACTAATATTTAGAAAAATTTTTATTTTATTAAGGTTTATCTCTAAATATTTATTTCTTTCAGAAATTTTTTCACTAATAAGTTTGTTAAATTTATCAGTACTAACTCCATAGATACTTAAATACGTCAAAAAAATTATAAAAAGTAATACTAAAAATAATGTTATTTGTATAATTCTTTTAACCATTTAAATTGAATAAAGAGCTTTCTAAAAAACTATCTATTTCTCCATTTAATACTTTATCTGGATCACTCGTCTCAAAATTTGTCCTATTATCTTTTACTAACCTATATGGATGTAAAACGTAAGATCTAATTTGGTGACCCCATCCAATATCTTTTTTTTGATCTTTTTCACCAGTGTCCTCTTTTTGTCTTTTTTCAAGTTCATGATTATACAATCTTGCCTTTAACATTTGCATACATGTTTCTTTGTTTTTGTGTTGTGATCTATCATTTTGACATTGCACTACTATCTTTGTTGGAATATGCGTAACTCTTACTGCGCTGTCCGTTGTATTGACATGTTGGCCACCTGCTCCACTTGATCGATAAGTGTCAATTCTCAAATCTTTTTCTTGTATATCTATTTCAATACTATCGTCAACTACTGGGTAAACCCATACACTTGCAAAACTTGTGTGTCTTCTCGCCCCAGAATCAAATGGAGAAATTCTAACTAAACGATGAATTCCTGACTCATTTTTTAACCAACCAAAAGCATATTCACCATTAATTTTAATAGTAGTAGATTTTATGCCTGCCTCATCTCCTTTATGTTCACTAATAATGTTATTATTAAATTCACGATTATTTGACCATTTCATATACATTCTTCTGAGCATATCGGCCCAATCTTGACTTTCTGTACCACCCGCGCCCGCATGTATCTCTACAAAACAATCATTGCTATCGCTTTCTTTTGATAAGAAACACTTAATTTCATTTTTTTGTACTTGTGAATTCAATGATTCTATATTGTTAATAGTCTCTTGGATGAGTTTAGAATTATTCTCCTCTGAGGCTAATGTAAAAAATTCATTTAATTCTTTACTTTCTTTAACAGAACTTTCAAATGAAATTACAAGATCATCTAACTTTTTTTTTTCTTTTAAAATTTTTTGAGCTCTAGTTTTATCTTTCCAGAAATTCTCTTGAAGAATTAAACTCTGTAGACTGTCTATTTTTGATTTAATATTATTCTTCTCAAAGATACTCCTGTATTCTTTGATTTATTTTTTTTATTGAGTTTAAATTATCTAAAAAAAAATTGCTCATTAATAAAACTTTAATATATTATTATTATTAAATCTATTATTATTTTTTATATTAATGTTAAAGTTTTGTTCAATTTTTTCTGTTTTAAAAGACTCAATTAAAGTTTTTTTGGAAGCAAAGCTAACTTTTTTTCCAGTTTGAGAATCAACAACCATCAATGTAATATTTTCTGGAATTTTGAATGGTCTTGTATTTTCTTTTTTTACAGCTTTCTTTATAAAAGATTTAAATATTGGCATAGCAGTTTTTGCACCTGTTTCGAATTTCCCTAATGTTCTGGGCTCATCAAAACCTACATATACCCCGACGACTAGGTCAGATGTAAATCCTATAAACCAAGTATCAGTATTTTTATTGGTTGTTCCTGTTTTACCAGCAATATCTAAATTTAGATCTTTTAATTTTTTTGCCGTACCTCTTTTTGTAGCACCTTCTAAAATTGATGTTATTTGATAAGCAGTTTGTGCTGAAAAAATTTGTTTAAAATTGTCTTTTATCATAGGAACTTTATCACTTAGAAAAGATATATTTTTGCAATTTTCACAATATCTGTCTTCAGTTTTAAAAATTGTGTTACCCTCACTATCTTGTATCCGGTCAATTAATTTTGGATTTACAAGTTTGCCACCATTTACAAAAGAGCAGTAAGCAGAGGTTAATTTTAAAAGTGTTGTCTCTGCTGATCCTAAAGAAATTGACAAAAGCTCGTTAGGATTTTCATATATACCTAACTTTTTAGATAAATTGACTATTTTATTTAATCCTAAATTTTGAGAAATTCTTACTGTCATTAAATTTCTTGATTTTTCAAGACCTTCTCTAAGAGTTAAATGGCCATAAAATTTTTTACCATAATTTTCAGGTTTCCACATTTTAAGATCAGTTCCTTGTTTTAAAACTAATGGTGCATCTAAAATCAAAGTAGATGGAGAATATCCATTTTCTAATGCTAGTGCATATATAAATGGTTTAAATGCAGAACCTGGCTGTCTTAATGCTTGTGTCGCTCTGTTAAATTCACTTTTTTTAAAACTAAACCCTCCACTTAAAGCCAGAACTCTACCGGTATATGGATCCATAACAACTATAGCCCCATTAACAGATGGTAACTGTTTTACATCATAAAAAGAGTTTGTTGTTTGCTTTACATATATCAAGTCCCCAATTCTAAATTTGTCTCCGTTCTCCTGAGGTTTAATCCAATCAATACTATTTAAATTAATTTTACCGACTTCGTTATTCTCTGTTTCAATTTCTATCTCCGAGTAATCTATTTTTACTACTCTAGCAATTTCCCAGCCAATTTTTTTTTCGAGGTTATTATTAATCAAACTTTTCCAGTTTTGGTTTGAAAGACTTATATTTTTTATTGGCCCTCTCCATCCTTTTCTCTTATCATAATTTTCAATTCCATCACGCAATACGCTAGAAGATATTTCTTGCAAGATTAAATTTAAAGGTGTTTTTATATTTAATCCTTCTTTATAAACTTTGTCGTATCCAAGCTGTTCAATAATGTCTTTTCTAACCTCTTCAACATAATATCTGGAGTCCTCTAAAAAAATTTTTTTTCTTTTTTTTAAAAGAATTTTTTTATTTTTTAGATTATTAAATTTTTTTTCGTTTATATATTTATTTTCTAATAAGTTTTTTAAAACTAAATCTCTTCTAAATTTAGAGATTTTTTCATTTTTGTAGGGATTGTATCTACTTGGGGCTTTAGGTAATGCTGCTAGTAGCGCTGCCTCCTCGTAATTTAATTCATCTATAGATTTGTCAAAATATTCTAAGCTTGCAGCAGCAATTCCATATGAACCCTGGCCTAAATATATTTGATTTAAGTAAAGTTCTAATATCCTCTCTTTTGATAAACTTCTCTCAATTCTAAAAGCTAAAATAGCCTCCTTTAATTTTCTTTGTAAACTTACTTCGTTAGTAAGAAGAAAATTTTTAGCGACTTGCTGTGTGATTGTAGATGCTCCTTCGAGTCTTTTAGAATTTATAATATTTGATATATTTTTGAAAATTGCTCTTAATACTCCCTTTGCATCTATGCCTGGATGATCAAAAAAATTTTTATCTTCTGCAGACAGAAATGAATTTACAACAATTTTTGGTATAGAATTATAGGGAATAAATATTCGCTTTTCAGATGAAAAATCTTGTATTAACTCTCCACTTCCAGAGTAAATTTTGCTTGAAACTGGTGCTTTATAATTTTTTAAATATTTATAATCAGGTAAATTATTGGAAAAAACCCATAATACAGATACAACTATTAAGAAAACTAATAAAACTGCAGAACTGAATAAAATTAAGATTTTTTTGATTAAAGCATTCATTTTGGTTTAATTTAATTAATGAATTTGTTAAAGTTAAGGCATCAGAATTTATAAATAAATGAATAGAATAACTAATATATTATGGATAAGAATTTATACATCGATGCATCGCATCCAGATGAAACTAGAGTTGTACTTAAAGAAAATGGTAATATTGAGGATTACGAGTACGAGACTGTAAAAAACAATCTAATTAAAAATAATATTTATTTAGGTAAAGTTAGTAGAGTAGAACCTTCTCTACAAGCAGCTTTTATTGACTTCGGAAGAGAAAGACACGGCTTTTTATCATTCAATGATATACAATCTGATTATTACCAAATCCCATCGAGTGATTTAGATATTATTAAAAAAGAGGAAGAAAAATTAAGAGAGGAACTTGCTAAGAAAAGTGAAGAAGATGATATATCAATAAAAGAAAATGAAACATCTTCAAGCGAGAGTAACGAAAGTAATAAAGAAAAAACTACAGAAATTGAAAATCAAGTTGTTGCCGACTCTAACAAATCTAAAATTCCATCTAAAAGATATAAAATTCAAGAAGTTATAAAACCAAATCAAGTAATATTAGTTCAAGTTCTTAAAGACGAAAGAGGTTTGAAGGGAGCCGCGCTAACCACATTTATTTCGATTGCGGGCAAGTATATTGTCTTGATGCCTAATACACCTAAAGGGGGCGGGATATCGAGAAAAATTTTTAATTTTGGAGAAAGAAAGAAAATTAGATCTATATTAAACGAAATTAAAATACCAAAAGAAATGGGTTTGATTGTAAGGACAGCAGGTTCAAATAAAACAAAAAATGATATTGAGTACGATTTAAATAGTTTGATAGATAGTTGGAACAAAATTAAAGATACAGCTATGAATTCTATAGCTCCATCCTTAGTCCATCAAGAAAGCGATATAATAAAACGTACTTTAAGAGATATTTATGATGATGAGACTAAAAATATCTTGATAGAAGGTAATGAAGGCTATCAAAAAGCAAAAAATTTTATGAAAATTTTGATGCCAAAAAGTGTGAAAAAAATAAAAAAATATAGAGATAAACAACCTCTATTTATAAAAGAAAAAATTGAAGAAAAATTAAATGAAATTTATGATACTCAGGTAAAACTTCATTCAGGTGGTTATATAGTAATAAATCCAACTGAGGCATTAGTATCTATAGATATAAATTCAGGTAAATCAATTAAGCAGAGAAATGTTGAAAGCACAGCCTTAGATACAAATTTAGAAGCTGCGGAGGAAATAGCAAGACAAATTAAAATTAGGGATTTATCTGGGCTAATTATTATTGATTTTATTGATATGATGAATTTTGGAAATAGAAAACACGTTGAAAAAAAATTAAAAGAAAGATGTAGAAAAGATAGGGCTAGGGTTCAGATTGGTAGAATCAGTACCTTTGGTTTATTAGAGATGTCTAGACAAAGATTGAGAGAAAGTAGCGTTCAATGGAATATTTCTTTGACAAATCAGTCTTTTGCACAAAAAATTATAAAATTGATAGAATTTAAAGCAATTAGTTCAAAAGCAAAAATAGTGAACGCTAGTATACCGGAAAAAATTAAAAGTTTTATTATAGACAACTTTCAAAAGGACCTTAAATATTTAGAAAAAAAATATAAAATAAAGATTAATTTTATAGGAGATAAACTATTTTTGGTGCCTGAATATGAAGTATCATTTGAAAATAAAAGTAAGAAAGTTCTAGAAAAAATTGAACATAAGGTAGAAATTAAAAAAATTATGCCTGATAGTAAAAATAAAATAAATAATGTCATTAAATTTGTGAAAAAAAATTTTAAAAAGAAAAAATACTTTAAAAGGAGAAAGGCTAAATGATCCCTTTTTTTGTAGTGGAAGGGTATCCCAATAAACTTTTCTTAATTCTACCAGACAAATAAGATTTCCTGCCTGCAATAACAGCAAATTTCATGGCCATGGCCATCTCTATTGGTTTTTTTGCTTGCGCAATAGCTGTATTAATTAATACGCCATCACAACCAAGTTCCATCGCAATTGCAGCATCAGAAGCTTGTCCTATTCCCGCATCAATTATAAGTGGAAGTTTAGTTTCGTTTCGAATAATTTTTATATTAGTAAAATTCTGTATACCTAAACCTGAGCCAATTGGTGCAGCTAAGGGCATTATCGCTACAGCTCCAACATTTTCTAATCTTTTAGCCATCAAAGGATCGTCGTTACAATAAACCATAACTTTAAAACCCTCTTTAGACAAAACTTCTGTTGACTTTAGAGTCTCAATCATATCAGGCAACAAACTTCTTTTATCTCCCAAAACTTCAAGTTTAACTAATTTCCAACCTCCAATTTCTCTCGCTAATCTAAGTGTTCTTAAAGCTTCACCCGAAGAAAAGCAGCCTGCTGTATTCGGAAGATAGGTTATTTTTTTTGGATCAATATAATCCATTAAGACAGGTTTTTTTTTATCAGTTATGTTGACTCTTCTAACAGCAACTGTAACTATATCAGCACCTGATGCTTTAACAGCTTTTGAACATTCTAAAAAGTTCTTATACTTTCCTGTTCCAACTATTAATCTTGAATTAAACTTTTTTGAAGAAATCTTAAAAAAATCTTTATTCATTAACCTCCGCCAATGAAGTGTACGATCTCAATTCTATCTTTATTTTTAAGTAGAATTTTATTAATTTTTTTTTTATTAATAATTTCCTTATTTAATTCAACAGCAATTTTACTTAGGTTTAATTTTTTTTTTTAATAACTTTATAAACTGAGCACCCTTTGGGCAAAAAAAGTGGTTTTCCATTTAAATTAATTTTGATTTTTTTAACTTTTTTCATTATGTATTGTTTATGACTATTAAAATACTTTTTATTAACGGCCCAAATCTTAATCTATTAGGTGAAAGAGAACAATCACAATATGGTACTGTTACATATAGGCAGCTCAAAGACCTGTGTATTAAAAAATCGAGTGAATTAGATATTAAACTTGAGTTTGTACAGTCTAATATTGAGGGCGAAATAGTCACATGGATTCAAAAGGCTAAAGAAGATCAAGATGGGATTATAATTAATGCAGCTGGATTCACTCATACATCTATCTCTATTAGGGATGCGCTTCAAATATTTAATAAACCAAAAATAGAATTACACATATCAAACATATACAATAGAGAGGAATTTAGAAAAAAATCATTGATAAGTGATGTTGTGAATGGAGGAATATTTGGCTTAGGTGGTAACGGTTATATTTTAGCCATAATGGCAATACATTATATATTAATAAATGAAAATAAATAAAAAATTAATTAAAGAATTAGTAAGTTGCTTAGAGGAAAATAAACTTTCAGAAATAGAATATTCAGAAAAAGATATTAAAATTAAGATCGCAAGAAATTCCAATAATGACAATAGTAAAATACAAGTTGCACAAAATACAAATAGAATTAAAGAGGAAGAAAATATAAGTGGAACTGAAATTAAATCTCCCATTATTGGAACCGCTTACTTAGCACCTGAACCTGGTGGAAAAAAATTTGTTGAAATTGGTAAAAAAATAAAAAAAGGAGATACCGTTATGATAGTCGAGGCAATGAAAACTATGAACCATGTGCCATCTACAAAAGATGGGTTGGTAAAAAAAATTTTAGTTGATGACGGTCAGCCTGTTGAATTCGGTCAAACTCTCGTTATTCTAGAGTAGATGTTTAAAAAAATTCTTATAGCTAATAGAGGTGAGATAGCTGTCAGAATAATCCGCGCTTGTAAAGAATGGGGTATTCAAACTGTTGCAATACATTCAGACGTAGATAAAGAGAGCATGCATGTTAAATTAGCTGATGAAAGCCTGTGTGTAGGCTCCAGACAGCCAGTTGATAGCTATCTAAATATTCCATCAATATTATCCGCAATTGAGGTAACAAATGCAGATGCAGTTCATCCAGGCTATGGCTTTTTATCAGAAAATTATAATTTTGCTAAAATATTAAAGGACAATGATATTAAATTTATTGGCCCTTCCCCTCAAATAATAAAAATGATGGGCGATAAAATTGAAGCAAAAAAAACTGCGAAAAAATATGGAATACCAATTATTGAGGGGTCTGAGGGTGGCGTATCAAGTTTAGATATGGGTAAAGTTATAGCAAAAAAGATTGGTTACCCTATTCTAATAAAAGCCGCAGGAGGTGGTGGTGGCAAAGGAATGAAAATTGTCAAATCTGAAAAAGAATTTGATGATTTATTCTTAACAGCAAAGTCAGAGGCTAAGAAGTTTTTTGCGAATGACGAAGTTTATATTGAAAAGTTTTTTGAAAATCCAAGACATATAGAGGTTCAAGTATTGTCTGGTAAGAACAGAACTGTTCATTTACATGAAAGAGATTGTTCAATTCAAAGAAGACACCAAAAGCTAATTGAAGAAACTCCTAGTCCAGTTTTGAATGACAATCTTAGAAAAGATTTATTTGAAAAAACTACAAACATGGTCTCAAAGATTGGTTATCAAGGTGCTGGAACAGTAGAATACATATTCGAAAACGAAAAATTCTACTTCTTAGAGATGAATACAAGAATACAAGTTGAACATCCAGTATCAGAAATGGTTACAGGCATTGATATTGTAAAAGAACAAATATGGATAGCTTATTCTGGAAATACTGCTTTAAAACAATCAGATATCAATCCAAGAGGACATGCTATTGAATGTAGAATAAATGCAGAAGACCCAAGTAAAGGTTTTCAGCCTTCGCCTGGTCTAATTGGAATGTGCCATCAACCTTCTGGTTTTAGAACAAGAGTTGATGGTTCAATTTATCAAGGTTACAATGTGACACCTTATTATGACAGTATGATATGTAAACTTATATGTCATGGAAGGAATAGGACTGAAGCAATACAAAGAACTTTAAGATCTTTAGATGAGTTTGTAATTGAGGGTATAACAACAACTATTGAACTACATAAAAAACTTTTAAAGCACAAAAAATTTTTAAATTCTGACTTTAACGTAACCTGGCTTGATAAAGATAAGATAATTTAATAGCACTTCAATATCCACAAATCATATATAGGATGGTCAAAAAACTGAATAGAGGGACTTGAAGAAAAGGTCCATCCATTAAATACAAACACTTCATTGTTGTCCTGATTATTAAGATCTTTAACCTGCAAATATGAGGTTATTTCTGGATCATCATCAAATTTCGAATTTTTGCATTTCAATACCTTAAGAACTAAATTCTTAAAAATAAATTCTTCGCCAATATTAATTGTTATTAGTTTATTTTTCGAACTTAATTTATCTAAAATTTTTACATCTACCTTTTTACCAAAATAAATTTGTTCCTCAGCATATATTGGTGTTATTAGAAAATTGATTGATAAAATTAAAATTAAATAAAATAATTTATTCTTTCCAAGACTTATATTTTTTATATACATTTTTGTCATCTTTATTGGGGTGAAAAGCCTTTGGTGTGCCAGTCTGATTGGGAATATTTTTTTTTTGCCAGTTGAATTTTTTTAATTCTTGAACATTTTCAATTTTATTATTTAGATGATGGATCCAGGAATACCATTCATTTGGTATTTTTGTTGCGTCTACCTCTCCATTGTATATGACCCATCGTTTTCCATTTTTGTTTTGATAATATTTGTTTCCAAAATAATCTTTACCCTTAAACTTTCCAAAAAATAAAGTGTATAATCCCGTACCCAGAGTTTGATGATTCCACCATGTGAATGTTTGCTTCAAAATTGTCAACATAATTTTTTTATATTTTTTTCAATTTAAAATTGAATAATTAAGATTAGACTAAAAATGAAATTTGTATATACATATTTTTACAGATTCAAAAAAATAAATTAAAAATGTCAAAATACTTAGTAGAAACCTTTTACACTTGCTCTTTTAAAGTAAAACATTTTTTGGACAAAATAGACCAAAAAGAACTAAATAATTTAGAACAAAGAGATGATGGAGAATTTGAAATTATTGACGTGAAAATTGATTCAAGAAAAACCAAAAGTCTAGAAAAAAATACAACATCTAAAAATAAATTAAATATTTCAGAAGTTAAAATAGAAAAAACTAACTCGCAACTAGATAATAAGGATATAAACAAAAACTCAAATTTTATAAAAAATGTTGATGAGGCGATAAACAAAAGGTTTAGCATGCCTGATAGACGAAAAGGTTATATTCAAAAAGCTACTATTGGAGATCATAAAGTTTATTTACATACTGGTGAATATGAAGACGGCAAAATAGGGGAAATCTTTATTGATACTAGTAAAGAAGGTGAATTAGTAAAGGCTCTAATGAACAACTTTGCTATAGCAATATCTTTAGGACTACAATACGGGGTTCCTCTTGACGAGTTTGTTAATGCTTACGTTGATACAAAATTTGAGCCTTCTGGCAAAGTTTACGGAAACGATAGAATTATGTCAGCGACATCTATACTAGACTATATATTTAGAGAATTAGCTATATCATATTTAAATAGAGAAGATTTAGCACACACTCCTTCGATCGGTAAATCTGAAAATATTATTGATAATGATGCCAGTCCATTGGAAGAAGATAATCGTCTAATTAAAATTGTTAAAGATATGACTAGTAAAGGTTTTGTTAGAAACAATTACAGAAGAAAATTAGTTGACCTTTCTGATATAAGAATAAATCTTAAAGGTAAAAAATAATTATTTTTTTTTAATTATATTAATATTTAATTCTTTCAATTGATTATTATCTACATTTGATGGTGCATTCATCATTAAATCTTGTGCATTCTGATTAAGAGGAAACATAGTAATTTCTCTTATATTTTTCTCATTTGCTAATAACATAACTATCCTATCAATCCCAGGTGCAATACCGCCGTGTGGAGGAGCTCCATAACTTAATGCGTTTATCATTCCACAAAATTTTTCGTCAACACTTTGTTTATTGTAACCTGCTACTGCGAAAAGTTTATACATTAAATCAGGTATATGATTTCTAATTGCCCCTGAAGATAATTCAATCCCATTACAAACTATGTCATATTGGTAAGCTTTGATATTTAGTGGTTGATTAAAATTTAATTTACTAATATCGCCTTGCGGCATTGAAAAAGGGTTATGACTAAATTTAATTTTACCTGATTTTTCATCAATCTCATACATTGGATAATCAACAATCCAACAAAAGGCAAATAAATTTTCATCGATTATATCTAAATCCTTTGCTATTTTATCTCTTGCTAAAGATAATAATTTCTCGACATCTTTTTTTTTACCACATGCAAAAAAAATACTGTCTCCAATTTCAGCATTGCTTAGTTTCATTATTTCTTGGCAAGCATCCTCAGAAAAGAATTTTCCAATTGGGCCTTTGCAAAATAGTTTATTATTATCTTCCTCAATAGTGAAATACGCTAGCCCACTTGACCCTTCATCTTTGGCCCATTTATCAATGTTATCAAAAAAACTTCTCGGTTTATTTTGTGTTTTTTTTGTTCTTATTGCTCTTACAATTGATCCACTACTTACTAATTTTTTGAATATTTCAAACTTCACGTCTTCCCTTTTAAAAATTTCAGTTACCTCACATATTTCTAGAGGATTTCTTAAATCAGGTTTATCAGTTCCGTATTTAAGCATTGAGTCGTAAAAAGTTATTTTAGGAAATTTTTCATTTAGAATTTTTTTAGTAGAAAATTTTTTAAAAACTTTTTTTAATAAATCTCCTACAATATTAAATATATCTTCTTGATTTACAAAAGACATTTCAACGTCTAATTGATAAAATTCACCAGGGCTTCTATCGGCTCTAGCATCCTCATCTCTAAAACACGGGGCAATTTGAAAATATTTATCAAATCCAGAGACCATTATAAGTTGTTTAAATTGTTGAGGAGCTTGTGGAAGAGCGTAAAATTTCCCAGGGCTAAGTCTGCTAGGAACCAAAAAATCTCTTGCGCCCTCAGGACTTGATGATGTTAATATTGGAGTTTGATATTCTAAAAATCCAAAATTTTCCATTTCTTTTCGAATATAAGATATTACTTTAGATCTTAAGTTTATATTATCATGAATTTTTCTCCTTCTTAAATCCAGATATCTATATTTTAATCTTATCTCTTCAGAATATTCTTGATCTGAAAAAACTGGGAGAGGTAACTCTTTAGTAGTGCCTAAAATTTCAAAACTTGTAATTTTTATTTCAATTTCACCTGTATTAATTTGCTTATTTATTGTATCTTTTTCTCTATTAACTACACGTCCTTTAAATTGAATTACTGTTTCTAAAGGAATTTTTTCAATTTTCTTAAATAGGTCATTTTTGTTGTCAATTACACATTGCGTAATTCCATAATTATCCCTCAGGTCAATAAACAAAAGATGCCCATGATCTCTCTTTTTATTTATCCATCCAGATAATAAAACATTTTCACCATTATTTTTTAAATTTAGTTCTCCGCAAGTATGAGTTCTATATTTTCTCAATCTTTGCCTCTAAAATTTCTTTAATAATTTTCATATTAATTGGTTTTTTTTTTTTTAAACTAATTTTGTCAATTGTACACACAAATTCTCTAATTTTAGTGTAAGACCTTGTTATTCTTTTTGAAATGAAATCTATCAATTTGAGTCTAGAGTTATTTGGAAATCTGCTAAATTTTTAGTGATAAGTGCTTGTATTAAAATATCGTCAGGTTTTTGAATCTCTGCAAATAAACAATTTTTTAATCTTGATTTTAAATCTTCAAGCTTCAGATTTAGATCATTTACTGACCTATTAGATGTTAATATAAGAAATTTGTTATATTTATCAATAGTATCAATAAACGAATAGAATAAACTTTCATCTAATTCATCACTAATATTATCTATAATAATATTTTCATTAAATCTCAATTCCTCTAAATCATAATCCTTTAATTTCTTTAAATCTATTATTAAACCTTTATTTTTTTCTATAAATATTTCAATTAAATGAGTTTTTCCTGAATATCGTTCACCATGAATATTTATTATTTTTTTTTCCCATTTTGGCCAACTTAGTAATAAATTGTATGCATAAAAATTACTATCACTGACAAAAAAATCATTTTGATTAAAACTTTTATTAAATTGGAAATTGAATAATTGCTGTCTTAAATCTTTTACTTTACTTTCCATACTTCATTTTCAATATTTATTATTATATTTTTTTCATTCATTATATTTAAAAACTGCTTTGGACTTCCATTAAATATTATTTTGTAATTTAAGTTTTTATTGGAAATGTTTGTTACATAGTAATCATATATTAAATCAATTTTATCCATTTCTTTTTCAAGATTGATAGCTTTTAATGTATCTTTTGGGTTTAATTGTAAATTTATTGGTAACTTTAATGACGTATTAATCAAATTGTTACTTTTCCATAAATCTTCTAGGTTTGTTTTTGTTTCATAAATTAGATAATCTAGCTTGTTCTGATCCTTTAATTCTATGTCATGATATTTACGATTAATTATTTTCAAGTTTTTATCAAAATAAAACTTTGATAGTATACGCAACTCTTTTTTATTTTTAAATATAATAGAAATTACATAATCATTTAAACCATATTTATTTATAATTTTATCGAACTGGTAATTTTCAATGTTTTCTTTATTTTTATTAATTAATTCAAGGTCCTCTATATCCTCTTCTATCAAAATATAATTTATTAGAAAAAACTTTTCTTTTTTGTTATTCCAATTTTTATAAAATGGATTTTTATCATATAAAAAAATTTGGTTTTTATCATTATCTAAGAAAATTAGTATTGTGAGAAAATCTTTATTAATTTTTAATGATGGAAAAATATTTTTTGTCTCAAAATAATTAAGTGTTTTTTTTTTATCAAAATTTACATTAAATTTTGCAATATAATTTTTATTTAAAAAACTTTCATTTTTGATTTCAAATGAATCAACGAGGTATTTAATCTCATCCAGTTTTGTATGCTTGATCTTGAGTTTATCCTTAGTTGTAATAACACTTAATGTTAATTCTGCAAATGCAGTTGAGAATGCCTTGTTAATTACCTTTTCCTTGTTAAAATTAGCGTTAAATGGTTCGGAAATTTCTATATCCTCTATTTTAAAAATTTTGCTTTGCGCATTTGTTGTCATTACCAGTGCAAAAATTGAAGTGGATAAATAAATAATTGTGTAAGATACGATTTTGAAAATTTTTTTTTTAGTATACATATTTTAAATATATGAAAAAATACAAACTTACATATCAAAATAGTGGAGTAAATATAAATGCAGCTGATAATTTTGTAAAATATATAGCAAATCTAAATAAAAAAAAAAAATCAGGCCATAATAACAACAATATTGGAAGCTTTGCTTCAATTACAAGTATTCCCAAAGGTATTAAAAAACCGATGTTGGTAACAAGTACAGACGGGGTTGGTACAAAAATTGAAATTGCAAACAAACTTAAAAAATTTGATACTTTAGGTATAGATTTAGTAGCCATGTGCGTCAACGACATTTTAGTTCAAGGCGCAAAACCTATTATATTTTTAGATTACATATCAATTGATAAAATTAATTTATATAAATTGAAAAAAATTATTAAAGGAGTTCAAAAAGGTTGTGAAATAAGTGGATGTAGTTTAGTTGGGGGAGAAACCGCAGAAATGCCGGGAACATATACAAAAAATAAATTTGATATAGCCGGTTTTTCTCTGGGGATTGTAGAGTCAAAAAAAATAATAAAAAAAAATAATATTAAAGAAAATGATATCATTATGGCGGTCCCTTCGAGTGGACTTCATTCTAATGGTTTTTCACTGGTAAGAGATATATTAAAAAAAAATAAAATTAATATTAATCAAAATAAATTTTTAAAAAAAGAATTACTAAGACCAACCAAAATTTATGTTAAAGAAATATTAAAATTGTTTGAAAAAAATCTTATTCATGGGTGCGCACATATAACTGGTGGTGGTTTAACAGGGAATTTAACTAGAATTATTCCTAAAAATATGTGCGCTAATATTTATTTAGATAAAATAAAAACTAAACCAATTTTTAGTTGGATTAAAAGTAAAGGAGTAAGTGATTTTGAGATGCTAAAAACTTTTAATTGTGGCGTAGGTTTTTGTTTAATTATAAAGAAAAAAAATATTAACAAGGTCAAAAAATATTTTAAAAATGAATTTAAACCCTATGTAATCGGTAAATTAATTAAAAATACGAAAAATAAAATTTTGTTAAATGAAAAAATTAAATGGTAAATTAAAATATAATATTGCAGTTTTTATCTCCGGAAGAGGCTCAAATCTTAGGTCTATAATTAATCATTCTTTTGAAAAAAAAAACTTCATATAATGTAAAAATTATTATTTCAAATAAAAGAAAAGCTAAAGGTTTATTAATTGCAAAAAAGATGAGGATTAAAAATTATTATATTGATTTTACTAAATCTAAAAAACTGAGTAACAAGGTTTTAAATATACTAAAGAAAAATAATATTAAATTGGTATGTTTAGCTGGATTTATGAAAATATTACCTTCATATTTTATTAAATTATACAAAGGAAAAATTATTAACATTCATCCATCCCTATTGCCCAAATATAAAGGCCTCGATACACACAAAAGAGTAATAATAAATAACGAAAAATATACTGGGTCTACAATACACTACGTAAATAGTTTTTTGGACTCAGGTAAAATAATTTTCCAAGAAAAAATTCGAATTACAAAAAAAGACGACGCGAGATCTATTGAGAAAAAAGTTTTGAAAATTGAACACAAAATTTATCCAAAAACTATTAATAAAGTTTTGTCTAATCTTTAAAAAAAAAATTTATTTCTTTCTCTGCATTTTCTCTACTATCAGAACCGTGCACAGAATTTTTATCAATTGAAATACCAAATTCATTTCTTATTGTTCCAGAATCTGCCTCAACCGGATTTGTTGCTCCCATTATTTTTCTATTATCTGCAATAGCATTGTCTTTTTTAAGCACCATAACCAAAACTGGTCCTGAAGATAAGTAATTACAAAGATCATTATAAAATGGTTTTGTTTCATGAACTTTATAAAATAATTCTGCATCCTTTTTTTCGAGTTTAACCTTCTTTTCTTTTATAATTTCAAATTTATTTTTTATAAAAATGTTTTTTATTTTATCCTCTAGATTTCTCTCCATAGCATCTGGTTTTATTATTGATAGTGTTTCTTCCATTTTACCCGTAATTATCCTGAACAAACTTATCTAAGAGTCTTACACCATATCCTGTTGCACCACTTGAATTTAACGAACCTGCATATTTTGAAAAAGCCATACCTGCAATATCTAAATGAGCCCACGGAGTTTTGTTAATAATAAATCTTTGTAAAAATTGAGCTGCCGTTGTTGATCCTGCGCCCCCAACATAATTAATATTTTGCATGTCAGCATTTTTTGAATTCATTAACTTATCGTAATTTTTATGCAAAGGTAATCTCCACACTTTTTCATCTACTTTGATACCTGCATCAAATAGTTGTTTTGATAACTTGTCATCATTTGAAAACAAACCTGCATATTCAGATCCTAAAGCAACAACAATAGCTCCCGTTAAAGTCGCTAAATCAATTATAAAGTTTGGTTTGAATTTTTTTTCAGTGAAAGTAATTGCATCCGCTAATACCAATCTACCCTCTGCATCAGTGTTTAAAACTTCTATAGTTTTTCCACTATAAGATTTTACTATATCACCTGGTCTTTGGGCATTGCCACTGACCATATTTTCTACCAAACCTACTACACCAACAGCATTAACTTTTGATTTCCTCAAGGCTAAACTTTTTAAAAGACCAACGACGACTGCTGATCCAGCCATATCATAGGTCATATCTTCCATAAATCTAGCTGGTTTAAGTGATATGCCACCAGTATCAAAGCAAACACCTTTGCCAACAAACGCTAAAGGTTTTTTTTGTTTTTTGTTTCCTCTCCACTCCATGGTAACGATGTATGATCCCCTAGAGCTACCTTGCCCAACTCCAAGCAAAGCATTACATTTCATCTTTTTAAGTTTGTTGGTGTTGTAAACAGTAATTTTTAAACCTATTTTATTTAATTTTGTCAAACGTCTTGCATATTCATCAGGGTGTAGGACATTACCAGGTTCAGATACAAGATCTTTGGTAAAATTAACACCCTTTTCAATTGCATTAAAATGGTTGATTAATTTTAGGTCTATCTTTTGATTTGATATAATATTTAAATTTAAAATCTCAGAATTCTTTTTAGTTAAATATTTGTTAAAAGAATAAGATTTCAATTTCATGCCATGGACTAACTCGTGTAAGCATTTTATAATATTTGAATTTTCAATAGTATCTCCAAAAATATGAATCTTGTTTAAATTTTCTTTTATAAAAAATTCATAAAGTTTTGCTCCATCTTTTTCAAAAGAATTTTTATTATCTTTTGAGGAATAAACAATTATTTTTTGGCTATGGCTAATATCAAAAGAAAAAATTTCTTTTTTTTTATAATTATTTTTTAAACTTTTTTTAATTAAATTATTCTCTGATGGATTCAGTAACCCAGCGATATTTCTTATTTCAAATTTTTTATTAGTAAAAAAAACAATTGATCCTGAAAGTTTGTTTAATTTTACAGATTTTGTGTATTTTTCTTTAATAATCATATTTTTATTCAATTTTCTATCAAAACGTGTATATGATTATTTTATAAAAATTCAATGAAAAAAATAATTTTTAAAAATTTTTTAAGAGAAACTACTGAGTTTTTTATATTATCTAGTTGTGCTGTGACACTAATAGTTTGGGTTATTCAAGCAGTTAATTATCTTGAATTTGTAACTGAGGACGGCCATAGCTTTAAAGTTTATTTTTTATATACAATCTATAGTTTACCCAAAATTTTCAATAAATTATTACCCTTTATGTTTTTTTTCTCAGTTTTTTTTACTTTAATTAAATATGAAGAACAAAATCAGACATTAATTTTTTGGACAAATGGTATCAATAAACTTACTTTTATTAATGTTATTATAACTTATTCGTTTTTATTTTTGATACTGAATTTTTTTTTTAGTTTATTAGTAGTTCCAGTATCACAGGATAAAGCAAGATCCTTTATAAGATCATCTAATATTGATTATTTGCCTTTACTAGTAAAACCTAAAAAGTTTATAGATACGGTTGAAAGATTAACAATTTATTCAGACAAAAAATATGAAAATACGCTTGAGAATATTATTATTAAAGATTCTTTTTCACGATCAAAATCTAAAATTATTTTTGCCAAAAAAGGGTTTTTTTCTGAAAATGACGGAAGCAATTATTTAATTTTATCAGATGGTAAAATATTAAATATAAATGAGGGGAAGACTAATTCTTTTGATTTTAATGAAACTCAAATAAATTTATCTAAATATACATCAAAAACTACAACAACTCCTAAAATTCAGGAGGTAAATACAAAGAAATTGTATAAATGTTTATTTAGTAAAGAAAAACAAATATATGATATCGATCACAATTCAAATTTTAAATGTATAGATAAATTATCTTTTAAAAATAAAATTTCCCAAGAGTTGTTTTCCAGAATTTTTAAACCTTTCTATATACCTTTACTTTCATTAATCAGTGGTTATCTATTAATTAAATCAAAAAATTCACAAAATTTTTCTAATTATAAATTTAAAATTTTTTCAACAGGTATTGTAGTTATTTCAGTTTCCGAAATTTCAACTAAGTTTTACTCTGCAAACATAAATATAAGCTCTTTAATATTGTTAGTTCCTTTTATATTATTTTTTTTATTTTACCTGTTTTTTATTAAAAAATTGAACACGAAAATTATATGATATTTAAAACTTACCAAATTTATTTAAGTAAAATTTTTACCTCAACATTATTAAAAACTTTTTTCGTTTTCTTATCTCTTGCATTTATTTTAAATATTTTTGAAGAAATTAATTTTTTTAAAGATCTTAAAGTTTCAATAACAATTCCAATATTTTTGACTTTTTTGAATATACCTTCAATTCTTTTTGATATTTTTCCGTTTATATTCCTCATAACAGCGCAATTTGCTTTTATTAAATTAATGGATCAAAACGAAATTATTGTTTTAAAAAATTTTGGATTAGATAATTTCAAAATAATTAAAATTTTATCTCTTTTAAGTTTTTTTATTGGTCTAATTATAATTACGATTTATTATAATTTTTCCTCTAGTCTTAAGTATTCTTACCTAAACTTAAAAAACTCTTATGCTAAAGACAACAAATATCTTGCAGTAATTACTGAGAATGGAATTTGGATAAAAGACGAAATCGGTGAAAATATAAATATTATAAATGCAAATAGATTTAAAAATAAAATATTATACGATGTTGATATTATACAATTTGATAAAAATTTTAATTATAAAAAAAATATTGTCTCCAAAGAAATATTAATAAAAAATAAATCATGGTTAATAGTTGACGCTAAAGTTTCAAATTCTAAAGGTCAGTTGCAAAATATTGAAAATTTTAATTTTAAAACTAATCTTGATTATGTTGATGTTAATTCTTTATTTTCAAATTTGTCATCTCTAAATATATTCGAATTAAACGATTTGAGAAAAAAATATGAGAGTATTAACTACTCCTCCACAGAAGTTAATTCGGCTATACAAAAACTAATATCATTCCCTTTTTACTTAACAATAATGACAGTATTATCGGCCACTATAATGTTAAATATAAAACATAATAAATCTAAAATTTTTCATCTTATTTTTGGAATTCTAATTTCTGTCATAATTTATTATTTAAGTTTCTTTTTTGAAGAATTGGGGAAAAATGAGCAAATACCTATAGGAATTTCTATATGGATACCATTAATCATTATAATGTTAATTTCTAGTATAAGTTTAATTAGGATAAATGAAAAATAAACTAAAAAAAATATTATTTATATTATTTATAAACTTAGTTATTTCATCACATTTAATTGCTGAGGAAATAAATTTTGAGGCAAATTCTATAGAATTGATTGATAAGGACAGGCGAATAATTGCGAAAAAAAATATAAAAATTTTTAATGAGAAAGAGATTATTTATGCTGATGAGATGGATTACGATAAAGTTGATCAAATTATTAAGGCAAAAGGAAATATTCGAATTGAAAACTCAGAACAAAATATTAAAATTTTTAGTGATGAATTAATTTACTTTAAAAATCAAGAGAGGATAATTTTAAGTAAAAATGTGAAAATTAATTATTTTGAAAAATTGTCATTTAATACTAACGAAATTGTTTATGATAGAAACAAAAAACAGATTATTGTTGATGATTTTTCTAATTTTGAAGATAATTTTGGTAATAAAATTTCGTCTGCTAAGTCAAAATTTTTATTAAATGAAAGATTGTTAAAAATAAACTCAGTTAAAATGATCGATGAAATAAATAATAATTATTTTTTTAAAAATGCTTTAATAAATTTTGAAAATAATGAGATTATTGCCGATGGTATTAAAATTGATTTTAGCAAAAATAGTTTTGGAGATGAAAATAATGATCCCAGGTTAAGAGGCAATTATTTATTTGGTAATAATAATCAATCTATAATTAAAAAAGGAGTTTTTACCACGTGCAAAAAAGATAAGGACAAATGTCCACCGTGGCAATTTAAAGCGCATGAGATAAAACACGATAAATTAAAAAAAACTATATATTACAAAAATGCTTGGTTAGAAATCTACGATAAGCCAATTATTTATTTTCCTAAATTTTTCCACCCTGATCCAACTGTAGAGAGACAATCGGGATTTTTGATGCCTAAATTTGAAAGCTCGAGTTCATTGGGAGATTCTTTATCTGTACCTTACTTTAAAGTAATTTCAGATAGTAAAGATTTTACTTTTAAGCCTAAATTTTATAATGAAAGTGAAGGACTATTTCAAAATGAATATAGACAAGAAAATAAAAACTCCTCTCATGTCTCAGATTTTGGGATAAAAAAATCAAAGACAAATTCTAAGTCACATTTTTTTTCTAATTCTTTAGCAAATCTAAATCTATCATATTTTGCAAATAGCCAGATAGAGGTTAATATTGAGACCACTTCAGATGATAATTACTTAAAATCCCATAAAATAAAATCCCAAATTACAAACAATAATTCATTATTAAATTCTTTTTTATTATTTAAGGGAAATAAACAAAATTTATCCGTTGAGGCAAAAGTTGAATCTTATGAGGATTTAACAAAAGAAAATTCAGGTGATAAATATCAGTATTTATTACCAAGTTTTGAGATTTCAAAAAATTTTAATAACAATTTAAATCTAGTATCTAATGGCTATCATAAAAATTATGATACTAATATATATGAAAAAGTTTTGATCAATGATTTAAAATACACTTCTGTACCAAAAATAAATTCAAATGGATTTATTAATAAATTTAATTTGTTATTTAAAAATGTAACTACAGAAGGTGATAACTCTTCTGAATATCCAAATGATTTAAGATCTCAAAATTATGGTTCTATTTTATATGATATTGCGTATCCAATGAAAAAAGAAGGTTTAAAATTTGATAAATTTTTATCGGGTAAAGCATCTTTGATGTATAGCCCTAATAAAAATAAAAATTTAAAAAATCTAGACAGAAAAATAAATTTTAATAATGTTTTTACACAAAATAGGCTTGGATTAAATGATAGTCTGGAGGGGGGCCAGTCATTAACTTTAGGGGGTAAATTTAAAATTTCAGATAAACAAAACAACAGTATCTTAACTGCTGGTTTAGCATCCGTTCTAAGAGATAAAAATGAAAAAAAACTTCCAAAAAGCTCAACTATAAACAACAGTAGTTCAGATATAATCGGGTCATTTGCTTACAAACCAAATGAAAATTTTAAAATTGATTACAATTTTTCCATAGATAATGATCTAAGTTCTACTAATTATAATTCCATAAAAACTGATCTGACAATAAATAAATTTGTAACAACTTTTGAGTTTTTGCAAGAGGATGATGAGATTGGGGATGAAAATCATTATTCTAATGAATTCAAACTAATGTTAAATGACTCTAGCTCTTTGAAATACAGAACAAGGAGAAATAAAAAAACAGATTTAACAGAATATTATAATTTGATTTATGAATATAAGAATGACTGTCTAACTGCAGCTATAAAGTACAACAAAGATTATTATTCAGATAAGGATTTAAAACCAAATGAAGAAATTTTCTTTTCCATTTCTATTTTGCCCTTTTCTTCATTAAACTCACCAAGCAAACGTAAATGATTAAAAGAGTTATTATAGGAATGATGGTATTTCTATCTCTATTTTACTTTAAAATAGTGAACTCTGAAATATTTATTAAAGCAAAAGTAAATAATCAAATAATTACAAATTTTGATGTAAAAAAAGAGAAAAACTATTTATTAGCACTAAATCCTAGCTTAAGAAATTTACCAGATAAAAATGTAAGCAGATATGCAATAGACTCGGTAATTAATGAAAGAATTAAAAAAATTGAAATTGAAAAAAAATACGAAATAATAGAAAATAACAATGTCATTGAAAAAGTCATACAGGATTTATATTCTGAGATTGGAATTTCTAACATTGAAGAATTTAAGGAATATTTAATAAAATATAATATTAATTTGTCTACAGTGAAAAAGAAAATAGCAATTGAGGTAGCTTGGAATGATTATATTGTTCAAAAGTTTAATAATGCTATTTTGGTTGATGAGTCTAAAATTAGAAACAAAATTAGTCGTTTGAGAGAGGAAAATTATATAGACAATATTTTGTTATCAGAAATTATTTTTACTATTAATGAAAATGAGAACTTTAATAAAAAATTCGAGGAAATAAAGGAAAGCATTAACGAAATAGGGTTTGAAGAAACAGCAAAAATTTATAGTGTTTCTGAAAGTAAAAAAAATGGTGGCAAAATAGGCTGGGTTTATAAATCTCAACTTTCAAATATAATTTCTGAACAAATTGAAAATATTGATATAGGAGAATTTACAGATCCCATGACTGTTCCTGGTGGGTTTATTGTGCTTAAGTTACTTGATAAAAAAAACCAATTAATAAAGATTAACGAAGAAGAGGAATTCAAAAAAGCAATTAATTTTGAAACAAATAGGCAACTAACAATGTACTCTACACTTCATTATAAAAGAATATACAACAGAGCTGTTATAAATGAATTCTAATCCAATTGTGATTGTTGGAGGTGAGCCTCAGAGTATATTTATCGAAATATTTCTTAAATCTATCAAAAAAATTCAACATCCAATTATTTTGATTTCTTCAAAAGATTTGTTAATTAAAAACTTAAAAAAATTTAATTATTCGTTAAAGTTTAATCAATTAAACAAAGATTTTACAAATATTAAAAAAAAGGAAATAAACTTAGTAAATATTAATTATAATAAATTTTCCTTTTCCAAAAAAAAAATTACATCTGAGTCTAATAAATTTATTGAAAACTCATTTAAAAAAGCTCTTCAAATAATAAAAAAAGTAAAATGTTTAGGTCTAATCAACGGACCTATTTCAAAAAAAACTTTTTTAAAAGGTAAGCACAATGGAATTACTGAGTTTTTGGCAAAAAAAACAGGATCAAAAAATCCTGTAATGTTAATATATAATCATAATCTCAGTGTGAGTCCTTTTACAACTCATATACCAATTTCAAAAGTATCAAAAGAAATTAAAAAAAAGTATATTATAATAAAAATAAAAAAGATTAATAACTTTTATAAAAATGTTTTAAAAAAAAAACCAAAGTTTGCGATTACTGGGTTAAATCCACATTGTGAAAGTTTTATTGGAGAAAATAAAGAGAAAAAAGAAATTATTCCTGCGATTCGTTATTTGAAAAGAAATAAAATTAATATTAAAGGGCCTTATGCGTCAGATACAATTTTTTTAAAGAAAAATTTGAGGGAGTTTGATGTAATTTTTGGAATGTACCATGATCAAGTTCTTGGTCCAATAAAAACTTTACATGGTTTTAAAGCTATAAATATAACTTTAGGTTTGCCATTTTTAAGGATCTCACCTGATCATGGTCCAAATACTCAAATGTTAGGAAAAAATAAATCAGATCCTAGCAGTCTTATAGAATCATTAAGATTTTTAAGAGATAATGCAAGCTAGAGCAAAAAAAAGTTTAGGACAACATTTTTTAATTGATAAAAATATTTTAAAAAAAATAGTCAGTGTTGGAAACATATCTAAAGAAGACAAAATCCTAGAAATAGGACCTGGCACAGGAAATCTAACGGAGTATATTATTAAATCAAATCCAAAAACTACAGTTGTGGTTGAAAAAGATATTGAGCTTTCAAAAATTTTAGAGACTAAATTTAAAAATCAAATAAAGATAATAAATAAAGATGTACTTAAACTCTCTGAAAATTTTTATAGTGAGAAATTCTTAATATTTGGAAATTTACCTTACAATATATCAACTCAAATACTCGCTTATTGGTGTTTAAGTAAAAAGATAAAATTTAAAAAATTGATACTTATGTTCCAAAAAGAGGTTGCAGATAGAATAATAGCTAAAGTTAATACTAAAAACTATAGCCGCATCACAATTTTAGCTAATTGGAAGTTTGGTATTAAAAAATTATTTGATATTAGTCCTGATTGTTTTTCACCAAAACCTAAAATCGAAAGTACACTGCTAGAGTTTATACCCAAAAATAATATAGTAGACATACAGCATCCTAAAAATCTAGAGTATATTACAAGAATTTTTTTTAGCCAAAGGAGAAAAATGATAAAAAAAAAATTTATTAAATTATTTAAAAACTACAATGATATATCAAAATTAATTAACATTAAATTAACTGATAGGCCACAGAATATACCGGTCGAAAAATTTCTTATTATAGTAAAAGAATTTGAGAATAAATCAAATTAGACTTTTTATATGACCTTCTATAAAAGTTTGATCATATGTATTATCTTTGTTATTTAATTCTGCCTCTAAAATATTCATAATTTTATCGTGACAGCTTTTTAACTCGTCATTAATAACTACATAATTATAATTTTTCCATTGCAAAATATCTTTATCAAATTGCCTCATTCTTTCTTCGACAATCAACTTATCTTTCATATCTCTGTTTGATAATCGGTCATGTAAAATTTTTTTACTAGGAGGTAATATAAATATAGTAACCAATTTATAATTTAATTTTTGTTTAATAATTTGTTCAGTGCCTTGCCAATCGATATCAAAAATTATATTTTTTCCATCATTTAACTTATTAAGTACGTTTTTTTTTGATGTTCCATAATAATTGCCAAATACTTTAGCATGTTCTAAAAATTCATTTTCTTTAATTAATTTTTGAAATTGATTTTTATTGATAAAATAATAATCGATACCATCTACTTCATTTGATCTTGGAGACCTGGTAGTGTGGGATACAGATATGCAATTATTTTTGTTATTTGAAATTAGTTTTACTAAAGTAGTTTTGCCCGCACCTGAAGGAGATGAAAACACTATCATCGCTCCCTTCTTTTCTAAGGACATTTATAATTAGTTGCTTTTACTTTCTATAAATTTAATAGCATCTCCAACTGTTAAAATTTTCTCTGCTTCACTATCTGAAATCTCAGAGCCAAATTCTTCCTCAAAAGCCATTACTAGTTCTACAGTATCTAAGCTGTCAGCACCAAGATCATCAATGAAACTTGCTTCATCGGTGACTTTAGCCTCGTCTATCCCTAGATGATCTGCTACAATTTTTTTAACTTTACCCGAAATATCTTCTGACATATTGAATCCTTTGTTTGATTTTTTCTTAATAAATAAAATAGAAGTTTTGTCAACCTAAATACATGCCCCCATTAACATGAATTGTTTCTCCAGTAATATAATTGGCTAAATCTGAAGATAAAAAAGCAGTAACATTTGCTACATCTTCCGGAGAACCAAGTCTATTAGATGGTATTTTTGAAATAATTAACTCCTTAAATTTTGGATCAATTTTATCCGTCATTTGAGTTTGAATAAAACCAGGTGAGATACAATTAATATTGATATTTTTTTTTGCATACTCCAAAGCTAAACTTTTTGAAAATCCAATTATGCCAGATTTAGACGCTGCATAGTTTGATTGCCCAACATTTCCTGTGTGGCCTACTACCGATGTAATATTCACAATTTTTCCGTATTTATTTTTAATCATTTTTTTTAAAGAAAATTTACAAAGCATAAATGTAGCAGTTAAATTTAAATTTATTACTTCATTCCACTCTTTATGTGACATCCTTAATGAAAGATTGTCTCTAGTAATTCCTGCATTATTAATTAATATATCTGGATCTCCATTTAAAATTTTAGATGAGGCCTCAATGAATTTTTCAATTTCTTCATGTTTTGAGATATCAAATTTAATAGTATGTATATTGCCATATTCGCCATTCAGAGTTTTTAATTTTTCTTCATTTGTACCTGTTGCAAGTATTTTAGCTTGATTTTGAACAAAACATTTAATTATTGCATTGCCAATACCACCTGTGGCACCTGTAACTATTACTTTTTTATTTTTTAAATCAAACATATAAATTTAACTCTTTAATATCTTCCTCACTATTAATTGATTTAATATTAACATTTTTATTTATTCTTTTAATCAGACCAGATAACACTTTTCCTGGTCCAATTTCTATAAAATTTTTAGTTCCTTCATTGATCATAAACTCTATACTTTCTAACCATCTTACTTTTCCTTCAATTTGAGAAACTAATAAGTTTTTAATTTCAGACTCAGAAATTGACGGTTTTGCAGTAAAATTAGAAATTATTGGATATTTAATAACATTAAAATTTAAATCCAGAATTTTTTCTTTCATATTTTCAGTGGCTTTTTTCATTAACTTGCAATGAAAAGGAGCACTGACACTAAGTTTGATATTTTTAATTTTTAATTTATTTAAATCCTCAGAAAATAAATTAATGTTATTTTTTAGGCCACTTATAACTACTTGTTGAGGTGAATTATCATTTGCAATATAACAATCATGATTATTTTTTTTTAAAATATCCTCAATTACACACAATTCTTTTCCTAACACTGCTAACATGCATCCTTCATTAGCTGGAACTGCGTCCTGCATAAATTTACCCCTTTTCTTTAAAATTCTAAGTGTATCTTCAAAACTTAATGCACCGTAGCAACATAAAGCAGAATATTCACCTAATGAGTGACCTGCTATAAATTGTGATTTATCAAAATTTATTCCAAATTCCTTTTGAGCAAGATTAAAGATTGCATAACTGGTTAAGAATATAGCAGGCTGAGTATTTTCAGTTAAATTTAATTTATACTCAGGACCCTCAAAAATAATTTTAGAAATTGGTAATTCAAGTAAATCATCTGCATCTTTAAATATTTTTTTTACAATTTCAAATTTATCAAAATATTCTTTGGCCATTCCTATTTTTTGCGATCCTTGACCTGGAAAAACTACAGAAAACATTTATCTTTTTTACAATATTAACCCTTGTATTAAAACTATTTAAATAGTATATCAATTTTTCTATAAATTTATTAATAATGAGTTATTACGAACATACTATTATCACTAGACAAGATACTTCAATATCACAAATCAAACAAATTAAAGATAAATATTCAGATTTTATAGTAAAAAATAAAGGTGATATTGTTCAAACGCAAGATTGGGGATTGATGAATTTGTCTTACTTAATAAAAAAAAATAAAAAAGGTAATTATATTCACTTTAAAATAAAGTGCGATGGGTCAGTAATCAAAGAACTCGAAAAAAGCGAAAAATTAGACAAACATCTTCTAAGATTCTTAACAGTTAAAGTAAAAAAATTTGATCTTGAAGCAAATTACTTTATAAAAGAAGAAAATTTAAATGAAAAACAGAAAAAATAATTCAAAGAAAAACAAATCAAGCAATTTTTCTAAATTAAGCATTTTTCAACCTAATAAATATAAATTTAAAAGATCTTGTCCGTTATCATCTAAAAGTGCTCCTACAGTTGACTATAAAAACATAAAATTGTTAAAAAGATATATTTCAGAAAATGGTAAAATTTTACCATCAAGAATTACAAATATTTCACAAAAAAAACAAAGAGAACTCTCTTTATCTATTAAGAGAGCGAGAAATTTAGCATTAATTTAAAAAATGAAAGTAATATTACTAGAAAATTTAAAAAAGATTGGGGCTATTGGTGAAATAATAAATGTTAAGAGAGGTTTTGCCAGAAATTACTTAATAGCTAACCAAAAAGCTTTGTATGCCTCTAAAGAGAATATTAAACAAGTTGAAAAAATTAAAACAGAACTGGGAAAGAAGGATTTAGAAAAAAAAAAGATAGCAAAGCAGTTAATGGAGAAAATAAATAACAAAATATTTAATGTTAAGAGGTTGGTAACGGAAAATAAGGATCTTTATGGATCGATCAAACCAACCGAAATTTCTAAACTTATTTATGAGAATGATAAAATTGATGTTAAGCCTTCACTAATACAACCTTTAAAAGAAATTAAGTCTTTAGGTACATTTAAAGTTAAACTAGACTTACACTCAGAGGTACAAGCTGAAATCAAAATAAAAGTCGACTCTCTGGATCAGGCTAAATAATTATACAGTTTTTTCCCCAGGTATTTATTTAATACAAATTTGTTTTTTAAAATTAAAAAAAATGTATGATTAATTGTGAGTAAAAATTTAACTCTAGTACCAAACGATATTAATCAATTGCCTAATAATATAGAGGCAGAACAAGCTGTTATTGGATCTGTTCTAACTTCAAATGAAATATTTGACGATATAAGTTCTATTATATCTGAAAATAATTTTTATGATCCCTTGCATCAAAAGATATACTCAGCAATTAATAATTTAATTTACAAAGGAATGTTAGCTAATCCTATTACCCTAAAAAGTTATTTTGAAAATGAAAAAGATGATTTGAATGTACCAGAATATTTAATTAAAATTACTAAGTTTGCTACTTCGTCGCGTCAATCAATTGAGTACTCAAAAATAATCTATGATATGTATGTAAGGAGAGAGTTAATTAAAATTTCAGAAAATATAATAGATAGTGCTAAAATAAGTGATTTAAATATTAGTGGACAATCAATAATTGAGGACTCAGAAAAAATTCTTTATGATCTTGCTGAAAAAGGTTCGTTTAATTCGACATTAATAAAATTTGACGATGCTGTTAAACAAACAATAGATATGGCATCAAGTGCTTATAAAAATGAAGAAGGAATTGTAGGGGTGCCAACTGGGTTAAAAGATTTGGATGATAGGTTAGGTGGATTACATAAGTCTGATCTAATCATTATAGCTGGAAGACCTTCAATGGGTAAAACTGCTTTAGCAACAAATATTGCGTTTCATGCGGCAAAAAAAATACAGGAAAATGGACATAAAGGTTCAATAGCGTTTTTCTCTCTTGAAATGTCGTCTGAGCAACTATCAACTAGAATTTTAGCAGAACAATCTAGAATAAAGTCTAATGATATAAGAAGAGGAAAAATTTCTGAGGAACAATTTGAGCAATTTATCGAAACCTCAAAAAACATTTCTGAATTACCGCTATACATAGATGAAACACCAGCAATAAGTATTGCTGCATTATCAAACAGGGCTCGTCGAATTAAAAGGCTGTATGGACTAGATATGATCGTAGTAGATTACATTCAATTGATGAAGGGTACATTTGCTTTAAAGGAAGGAAGAGTTCAGGAAATATCTGAAATTACTCAAGGCTTAAAGGCTCTAGCGAAAGAACTTTCCGTACCTGTATTGGCTTTGTCTCAATTATCTAGAGCAGTTGAGCAAAGAGATGATAAAAAACCTCAATTATCAGATTTAAGAGAATCTGGGTCTATAGAACAAGATGCTGATGTTGTGATGTTTGTTTATAGAGAATCTTACTATCTAAAAGCTAAAGAACCAAGCCCAGCCACAGTGGAGCATGCTGAGTGGCAAGCCAAGATGAATGAGGTTTCTCATTTAGCTGAATTAATCATTGGTAAACAAAGACATGGACCAACTGGAAATGTGATGTTAGAGTTTGAGGAGATGTTTACTAAGTTTAAAGATGCTATAAATAATTAGCATAAAATAGTATATTTACACATCGATGATTTCTAAAATTTATCAAAGATTTATATTAAGCAAACCAACTATAGTCCTTATATTGTTAATAATAACAGCAGTGGTTTTTGGCTACAAATCAAAAGATTTTAGACTGGATGCATCATCAGAAACTTTATTGATTGAAGGGGATCCAGACTTAAAGTATTTACAAGAAATCAATGAAAAATTTGGAACAAAAGAATTTTTAGTATTAACACTCACACCTAAGGAAAAAATAACATCTGAAAATACAATTAATAATATTTTAAGTCTTAAGTATAAAATTCAAAGCCTGGATTGGGTTCATAATACTATCACTATTCTTGATATTCCTTTACTTGATAGTTCCGATGAACCATTAATGGATAGAATAAAAAATTTTAGAACTCTTAAAGATAATAACATTGATAGAGAAAGGGGTTTTCAGGAAATCTTAAATAGTCCAGTTTTTAGAAATTTTGTTATCAGCGAAGATTCTAATACAACAGGAATTATTGTAAATATAAAACAAAAAGAAAAAAAACAAATTAATGCATTTGAAAACAAAATAGAAATTGAAAAATATAAAGACACACTAAAAAAAGAGAGACATCAAAATATAATTGAAATTAGAGAAATAATAAAATCTTTTGAAGATTTTGGAAGAATTCATTTAGGTGGGATCCCTATGATAGCAGACGATATGATGACTTTTATCAAAAGTGATATAGTAGTTTTTGGTTTAGGAGTTTTTTTATTTATTATATTAACCTTGTGGTATGTGTTTAGAAATTTGATATGGGTAATAATTCCGATAAGTAGTTGTTTTTTTTCAGTTCTGATAATGATGGGTTTTTTAGGAATAATGAATTGGAAAGTGACGGTGATTTCATCAAATTTTATTGCTTTAATGTTGATATTAACAATGGCAATGAATATTCATATAAGCACTAGATTTCTTCAATTAAGAAAAAAATTTCCAGATTCATCTTTACTGGAAACAATAAAGTTAACTATGGAAAAGATGGTTTGGCCTATTATTTACACTGTTCTTACTACTATGTGTGCTTTTATTTCATTAATATTTAGTGGAATAAAGCCAATTATTGATTTTGGTCTTATGATGTCATTTGGATTGTTAACATCATTTGTTGTAACATTTACATTACTTCCAACGCTCTTAAATTTATTTGATTATGAAAACGTTAATGTTGAAGATAAATCATTTCCATCATTTACACGTATGCTTTCAAAATTTTCAATAAACAATGTAAAATTAATTACGCTAATGTCAGTGCTTTTAATTATTTTAAGTGTAATTGGTATTTCAAAATTAAAAGTTGAAAACAGTTTTATTAATTATTTCAGTAAGGATACTGAAATTTACAAAGGTATGAAATTAATAGATGAAAAATTAGGAGGAACTACTCCTTTAAACGTAATACTCAAATTTGATAATGAAGTAGATAATATTTTAGATGAAGAGGAGGATGAATTTGAAGACTGGGATGAAGAAAGTGATGAGGCAGACCAAAGTAAATATTGGTTCACCAAAGATAAAATAGATAGAATAAAAAATGTTCATATATATTTGGAAAACTTGGATTATGTGGGTAAAGTTTTATCTTTTTATTCAATTATTGAAATAGCTACTAAATTAAATAACAACAAAGAGCTAGGAACTCTAGAAATGGGAGTATTATATAGCAAACTACCGGAAACAATTAAGAAAGAGATTGTTGATCCATATATATCTGTAAAAGATAACGAGGCCAGGATAAATTTAAGAATTAAAGACTCTTCGGAAAATTTAAGAAGAAACCAGCTAATAAATAGAATTAATTCTGAAATTAAAAGTGAAATTGGTTTGAAAGAAAATGAGTTTAAATTGGGTGGTGTTTTAATATTATTTAATAATTTATTACAAAGTTTGTTTAAGTCTCAAATTTTAACACTTGGTTTAGTGATGATTGGTATATTCTTAATGTTTTTGATTTTATTCAGAAATGTAAAAATATCGCTAATCGGAGTAATACCAAATTTTATAGCTGCTTTTGCGATTTTAGGTCTAATTGGGATGTTAAATATACCATTAGATATGATGACAATAACTATTGCAGCAATTACAATTGGTATTGCTGTAGATAATAGCATCCACTACATTTATAGATTTATTGAAGAATATAAACTTGATAATAATTACAATGAAGTTGTTAAAACATGTCATTCTACGGTTGGCATAGCAATATTAAATACATCAATAACTATTGTTTTTGGTTTCTCTATACTTGTTTTGTCTAACTTTATTCCAACTATTTATTTTGGAATTTTTACAGGTATAGCGATGTTGCTTGCAATGTTTCTTGTTTTGACTTTACTGCCAAGTTTAATCATTTTGATAAAACCCTTTGGCATAAAAAAAAATGTCTGATCAATTTATAGAATTACTTGATAAAATTTTAATATTTGATTTAATATTTATAGTTTTAACTATTTTATCTCTAATAAAATGTACTTCAAAAGGTTTTGTATTAAGTTTATTGACCGCCAGTAAGTGGTTGTTGGCATATGTTTTATCTTTATATATTTTTCCAAAATTTAAACCTTATGTAGAAGGTGTTATCGATAATGAATATGTTTTAGATGTTATTTTAGGAGTATCAATTTTTATAGTAATAATTTTTTTCATTTTATTGATAAACAAAGGAATCGGCAGAGTAATAAGTTACTCGGGAATAGGAACTTTAGACAAAATATTTGGTTTTTTCTTTGGTTTTTTTAGAGCCTATGTAATTTCGGTATGTATTTTTGCAACAATGGACATAATTTATAATCATAAAAAGTGGCCAATAAATCTTGACCATTCCTATAGCTTTCCCTATGTTCTCAAGGGAAGTAATTATTTAATTAAAGAATTTCCAAATGAAAAAGAATATCAAGATACTAAACAAAAAGTTCAAGAATTATAATCCAAAGATCAAAGAGGAATGCGGTGTTTTTGGAATAAGCAATAACGAGGATGCTTCAACACTAACTGCGCTTGGTTTACACGCCTTACAACATAGAGGTCAGGAAGGTTGTGGAATAGTATCATTTGATGGAAAAAAATATCATTCAGAAAAAAGATTTGGTTTAGTAGGAGATAGTTTTAACAAAGAAAAAGTTTTAAAGTCATTACCAGGTAATTATGCAATTGGACATAATAGATATAGTACAACGGGAGGTACAACATTAAGAAACATTCAGCCTTTTTTTGCTGATACTAACACTGGTGGAATTGGAGTTTCTCACAATGGTAATTTAACAAACGCAATTACACTCAGAAAAAAATTAGTTGAAGATGGTGCTATTTTTTACACAACATCAGACACAGAAACAATTGTGCAATTAATTGCAAGATCTAAAAGGGTAAAAACCATAGATAAGATCGTAGATGCATTATTTCAAATTCAGGGAGGATACGCTTTGGTGATGTTAACTCAAAACACTTTGATTGGAGTAAGAGATCCTTTGGGAATAAGGCCGCTTGTTATTGGAAAATTAAACAATTCATATGTTTTTGCATCTGAAACCTGTGCTCTAGATATAATTGGCGCTAAATATATTAGAGATGTTGAAAATGGTGAAATTGTATCTGTTAGAGATAATAAATTAATAAGTATAAAACCTTTTCCACTAAAAAAAATTAGACCTTGTGTTTTTGAATATATTTACTTTTCAAGACCAGACAGTTTATTAAATGGTAAATGTGCTTATGAATATAGAAAAAATTTTGGAGCAGAGCTTGCAAAAGAAAGTTCATTAAAAGCAGATTTGGTAGTGCCAGTTCCAGATTCTGGTAATGCAGCAGCTATAGGTTTTAGTCAATTAAAAAATATACCATATGATCATGGGCTAATACGAAATCATTATGTTGGAAGAACTTTCATAGAGCCCGCTCAAAAAATCAGAAGTCTAGGAGTAAAGTTAAAACTTAATGCAAATAAAACTACTATAAAAAATAAAATAATCATCTTAGTTGATGATTCTCTAGTTAGAGGAACAACTTCTCATAAGATAGTTAAAATGTTATACGACGCAGGTGCAAAAGAAGTACATGTTAGAATAGCTTGTCCTGAAATTAAATATCCAGATTTTTATGGTGTTGATACGCCAACAAAAAAAGAGTTGCTTGCAGCAAATATGAATAATGATCAAATATGTGAATACATAAATGCTAAATCACTTAAGTTTTTAAGTATAGAGGGTTTATATAAAGCAATGGGATTTGAGATTAGAAATAAAATGTATCCACAATTAACAGATCATTATTTTACAGGTGATTATCCAGTTAAACTTATAGATAAACTTGGTGATAATAAAGTGACGCAGTTGTCATTACTTAGTACCGCGTCTAATAATTAAGCTATGAAAAAGGTAAATTTCACAGAAATGAAAAATGGTTCTAAGGAAGATTACGTGTTTTTAAATAAACTTGAAAAAGAATATGTAGGTGAGACAGCAGATAGAATATTAAATTTTTTATCAAGGATGAACTCAACTTTAGAAGGTTACAAAATTTCAAGATTAGAACACTCTTTACAAAGTGCCACTAGAGCTTACAAAAATAATGAGAGCGAAGAAATGATAGTCGCTTGTCTATTGCATGACATAGGGGATGAACTTGCTCCTCTTAATCATTCAGAATACGCTGCAACAGTTTTGAAACCATACGTTTCTGAAAAAACTCATTGGATAATAGAAAAACATGGTGAATTTCAAATGTATTATTACGCGCACCATTTAGGTTCTGATCGGTTTAGGAGAGATAAATACAAAGACCACAAATACTTTCAAGCAACAGTGGACTTTTGTGAAAAATATGATCAATGTTCTTTTGATCCAAATTATAAATCAATGAGTCTTAAGGATTTTGAACCTATGGTTAGAAATATATTTTCAAGAAAACCATACTCTCGCTCTTAAATTGTCTAATAAATTAAAATCTGAAGAAAGTCCTTATCTTAAACAACACGAAAATAATCCTGTTAATTGGTTAGCATGGAATAAAGATAGTTTAAAAAAAGCTCAAGTTGAAAAAAAACCAATTTTTTTAAGTATTGGATATGCTAGTTGCCATTGGTGTCATGTAATGGCCCATGAAAGTTTCGAAAACATAGAAATAGCTGAAGTAATGAATGATAATTTTATCAATATAAAAGTTGATAGAGAGGAAAGACCAGATTTGGATTTTATATTTCAAAGAAGTCTAGGAATATTAACTGGTGCCCAGGGAGGTTGGCCTCTATCAATGTTTTTAGATGAAAATGGTGTTCCATTCACTGGAGGAACATATTTTCCACCAAAAGAAATGCAAGGTAGACCAAGTTTTCCTCAAGTTCTTAACAATGTTTCTAAGGTTTATAAAGAGAACAGGGAAAAAATTATAAATCAAGTTGAACAAATGAAGCTAGTTTTTAAAGAGTTTAATTTAAAAACTGCCGTAATAAAACAAGATGTTGAACCATTAGTTGAAAAAATTTTACAATACATGGATGACAAAAATGGTGGCTTTAAAGGAGCACCAAAGTTTCCGCAATTATATATATTCGATACGATATTATATTTTTATAATAAAAATAAAAAGAATTCTTTCTTAGATGTAGTTAGAAAATTACTGAACAATATTTCATCTAAAGGTATTTACGATCACCTTGGTGGTGGTATCTCTAGATATACTGTTGATGAAGAATGGATAATTCCACATTTTGAAAAAATGCTTTACGATAATATTTTATTTGTGAGAACTTTAAATAATTATTTAGTAAATAAAAAAGATGAAAAATTGAATAACAAATTAATTCAAACAATCAATTTTTTAAATAACGAATTTCTTAACGGTAAAAATTTATTAGGTTCTGCTTATGATGCTGATAGCGAAGATGTAGAGGGCAAATACTATGTTTGGAGCAATGAAGAAATTGAAGGACTACTTGGTAACGACATGAATATATTTAAAAAAAAATATTTAGTTACAAAAGAAGGAAACTTTAAAGGATCAAATATCTTAATCGAAAATGATAATTTTGAATTCAATGAAAAAGAATCAGAAATTATAAATAAATGTGAAAAAAAACTTTTTGAAGAAAGAAAAAAAAGAGTAAAGCCTTTTTTTGATGATAAAAGTCAAACTGATTTAAATAGCTTTTGGATATATACATTGTTGCACTCATCATTTGTACTTAACAATAAAACTCTTAGAGATAAATCATTTGAACTTTTAGAAATTTTACAAAATAATCTTAAAAATAAGATTTATCATTGTTATGATAAGAGAGGAGAAATAGACGTATTTCTGGAAGATTACGCGTATTTTGCATTAGTTTTAGTAAGTTTTTATGAAGTGACAGGTGATGAAAATTTTTTAAATAAAAGTGAAGAAATATCAAAAGAAACATGGAGTCTTTTCTATGATGAAGAGACTAAAACTTTACAAAAAAATTCACGGAATACAAATGATCTATTCGTAAAACCATTAGATATAATTGATAATAACATCCCTAATGGAAATAGCATTTTTTTGCTCACATTGAATAAAATTTTTAACATAACCGAAAATAATTTTTATAAAAATAAAATAGAAAACCTTACAAAGTCCTTTTATTCATTGATAGATAAAAACTACTCGCAAATGTTTAGCTATTTTAAAACTTTAGATATTTGTGAAAATAATATTACTTTCACATTTTGTGGTTTTAACGATGAATTTCAAAAAATTAGAGACTTTTTATTACCAAATTACTTTGAAAAATCTTCATTTATCTACAAAAAATCAAATGATGAGCAATATATTTTAATTTGTAAAAATCAAACTTGTTCACAAAAATTAAATAATATTTCTGAAATTAAAAGCTATTTAAATGAGAGATCTATCTAACCAAAAAAAAGGGTCGTTAATGGCTTTTGTTGCTGTGATGTTAATCACACCTGACTCTTTATTAATAAGATTGTCATCAATTGATACATGGGGTTTAGTTTTTTATAGAGGCATTATTCCTTTTGCAGTTGTTTTTATAAGTATGATCATAATTTATCAAACTGAATTTTTTAAAATTTTATTTTCAAATGGTTATAGGGGGATTGCTTACATAATAACTTTTTCAATAACAAATATAGCGTTTGTTGTTTCAATTCAAAATACAAATGTTGCAAATACTTTGGTCATGATTGCAACAGCACCAATGTTATCTGCAATTTTAAGTAATATTTTTTTAAAAGAAAATCCTGACAAAAAAACCTGGATTGCTATTGTTATTACTTTTATTTCAGTAATTTATATTTTTTATGATTCAATTAAAATTGGCAACTTCTACGGAGATATACTAGGTTTTATTGCAGCACTAGGATTAGCTATTGGTGCAGTAATAATAAGGTCAGCAAAAAAATTAAATTTGGTTCCATCTGCAGTAATTGGAAAATTAGTTGTAGCATCTTTTGCAGTATTTTTTATTAATGATTATTCACTTATTGGAAATGATTTAATAATTGTTCCATTAATGTGTTTGATGTGTGTTGCAATACCATTTGTTCTAGTTACTATCGCGCCAAGATTTATAACCGCTGCCGAGGTAAACCTTTTCTTTTTATTAGAAACTATCATTGGTCCAATTTGGGTTTGGCTGATAATCAAAGAACAGCCAACAGTGGAAACAATCCTTGGTGGTATAGTTATTGTTGTTACAATTGCTGTTCACTCTTTTTTAAAATTAAAAAAATCATAAGTTTGTCGTAATAATTTCTTGATTTAGCCTAAAATCACAAATAATAAGCAGGCGTTTAATGAATAAAATTGTAAAAAATTCTTGGGCATTATTTTTGGGTATGAGTATGATTATGTTGTCATATGGATATCAAAGTTCTCTTCTTGGGGTAAGGGCTGTTTTAGAAAATTTTAGTTTGGCTTCAACAGGTTTAATGATGTCTGGTTACTTTGTAGGCTATTTTATTGGTGCAAAAACTGCTACTCCTGTAATTTCAAGTGTTGGACATATAAGAGTTTTTGCTGCCTTTGCGTCCATAGCATCCTTGTCAATTCTATTACACTCTATTTTCGTAAATCCATTATCGTGGTTTATATTAAGAGTGGTTACCGGATATTCAATGGTTTTGATTTATACAATCGCAGAAAGTTGGTTAAATGATAGAGCAAGCAATAAAAATAGAGGTAAAGTCTTATCAATATATATGATTATATTATACGGTAGCATGGGGCTAGGCATGTTTTTACTTAATTTTAGTAAGCCAGAAAATTTCGAACCATTTATTTTGATATCTGCAATTATGTCTTTGGCATTGATACCAATTTTATTAACCAAAAGAAAGGCACCAAATTTTAAAAAAATTACTACGATGTCTATTAAAGATTTATATAACTCATCACCACTTGGAACAGTAGGCGCGTTCTTATTAGGCACTGTTCATTCTGCTGTTTTTTTATTTTTTGCTGTATATGCGGCTGAAATGAACTTTACAATTCTTGAAATTTCAATTGTTACTTTTCTTTTAACAATTTCAGGAGCAATTGCTCAATATCCTGTGGGTTATATTTCAGACAAATTTGATAGAAGAAAAGTAATTATTTTTACAACTTTTGGTGCAGCTTTTTTTGCATCGTTACTTATTTTTTCTAGTGGTACAATGTATTTGCCTAAGGGACTCGGTTCATCAAAAACTTGGTTTTATCTTTTTGTAGTTTTATTTTCATTTTGTAGTTTACCTCTGTTTTCTTTAATTTTAGCACATACTAATGATTATATTACTAAGGATAAGTTTGTAGCAGCAGGAGCTGGTTTACAGTTTGCATTTGGTTTTGGCGCAATGAGTGGCCCTTTCTTATGCTCAATTTTTATGAATTTAATCGGCAATAATGGTTTTTTTATATTTATCATTATATTTCATTCAATGATTGGATTATTTGGTATTCATCGAATGAAAGTAAGGCCTTCATTAGAAAATCCAGACTCTCAATTTGTTCCTATGCCTCAAACTATAACGCCAGTGGGAATGGAATTAAGTCCATCAACTGAGCATATTGATGAACCTTACACTGAAAAAGTTGAAAAAATGCTAGAGAGAAAAGGTATTGTAATTAAAAAAAAATTTAGCAAAAATTAATGAGAAGGATTAAGCTTACCAGAAAAAATAATTTTTCACTTTAAAGTTGCACGGCATTTTGAATTATAAATTATAAAATTCTTGTTAAAGAAGATTTATTTTGCTTTAATAAGTTGTTTATGAAAAAAAAAAACAAAAGATAAATTAGACAATGGCGCGATTGCTAAACTGGCCTCGCTTACTTCATCAGCTATAACAACTTTTAAAGAAAAACAAAAGCAAAAGAAAAAAGAATTAGCACACAAAAGGAAAAAAGAAGAATTTAGTAAATTGAATATTGAAAGAAAAGAGATAAATAAAAAAATAGAGCAGCTTAGAAAGCAAGAAGAAAAAGTTTCAATTAAATTTGAGGAGTTAAAATTAAAAGAAAAAGAGTTAGACTTAAAAGAAAGTGACTTAAAATCTAAAGAAGACCAAATTAAAATAAAAGAGATTAGTATTAAAGAAAAAGAACATAATCAAGAACTTAAACGTATTGAGATTAGAAAATACGAAAAAAATATTTATTTAAAGCAAGAAGAACAAAAAAGAAAAGATGTAGACCTACAAGTTAGAGAGGAAGAGCAAAAACTAAAGGAATTAAGAGACACGAGAAGGAAGAAACGCGAACAAAAACAAATGCAAGAAGAAATTAATAATCAAAAAATGCTGGAGCAACAAAAACTTAGGGAATGGGAAGAAGATTTTGATAAACAGCAGAAAATTAAAGAGGAACATGAAAGAAAAAAAGAGGAAAAATTAAAACAAATAGAATTGCAACAAAGAAAACTTAGAGAGGAAGATTATCAAAATTTAAATGATGAATTTTCCAATAAACTTAAAGAGCTTGATATAAAAATCACAACAAAAAACTAAAATTATTGGTTAGGAAAGTAATCTTTTAACTTCCCTTCCCTATAAACGTCTGCTGTGCAACAATGTAAGCCACCTCCAAATGCATATGCGTCTCTTAATTCTACAGGAATTACTTCCATGCCTAATTTATCCAATTGCTCTGCCTGATAAATTTCACTTTTTTCTACACAAACAGTTTTTGGGTCTAGTACCAAAATATTCATAGATAACCAAACAGATGAATAACATAGCGGTGGGGGACTATTATGTGCCGGTTGAGCAGAATCTAAAATTTCCCATCCATTTTTTTCGAACATTCTTCTTTGTTCCTTAGGTAATTTTCTTTGAGGATTGTTAATTATTAAACCCTCTCTTATTGGAGTAAATGTTGCATCTATATGTATTGGATACGGATCTCCAGGAAAATTTACCGCATGCACTCTATGATTACTAAAATGTCTCCTGAGCCAATCAATACCTTTCAAATTTGTAGTAAAACCATGTTGAACCACCAAATCTTTTCCAAATCTTAATATATCTGCGGCATCAAACAATGGTTCTTCCTCAGTTGTAACGAAAAATTTTTTTTCAGCCCATTCTAGTCTTTTTTTATTACCTATTTTATCAGATAAATAATCTTTTCTATAATCAAGATCAGTAAGTCTGGGTTTAGGAGCAGTCTCATGTTTCATATTATTATCTTCATCGAAATATTTTTGCAAAAGTGGTCTGTAATTTAAATACTCAAACCATCTGCACTTATAACTCATAGTGGCTTCAAGAATTTCATTCCCAATCGTTAATAAAATATCTCTCGCCGGCATACAACCAAACATACTTTCGGCCTCCCAATCGGGTGTTGAAATGTTTTGAGAATGGTTAATTGGTGTAGGTCTATCAACTTTAATTCCTTTTTGTTTTAAGATATCTGAAAAATTATTTAACAATTGGTTTGCTTTGTCTACGGTATCTTTTAGTCTAGGTCCGTGCATTCCTTTCATGTCAGAATCTTCTGGAACTTTTGCATCTAACGCGGGTTCGGGCGCCGGTATACAACAACCATCAGCTTTACCGACTATTACATGTTTTAATGGATCCCATTCATTCCAGCTATTTACGATAGTTTTTTTTGACATCTATTTTAATTTAATGCAATAAATCTTCTGTTATTTTTTATAATTAAACTATAATAAATTATTGCAATAAAAATTAAAAAACCACCAATGATAGTATTATTTGTTGGAATTTCATTTATTCCAAGTATAGGGAGCCAAACCCAAAAAATACCACCTATGACCTCTGTTAAAGACAAAAGAGTTAATTCTGCGGCTTGAATAGATTTTGATCCTATAGAATACAAAATTAAACCAATGCAAACCAAAGTTCCATGCACAGAAAAAAGTCCTTGGTTTCTACTAGATGATAAAAGACTAGAGTCTGTCTCCACTAATATAACTATTGATATAATTGCGCAAAATAAGCCAGCAATTGCAACGGTTGTAAATTTTGGCGTATCCTTTCTCCATCTTAAGGATACTGAAAACACTGAGAAGCCTAATGCCGAAGCAAGTCCAAACAACAAACCAAAAAAAGTTCCTGAGGATAAATTGCCAAATGCTATAATGATAATTCCTATTGATGCTAATATAATCGCAATCCATACATTAAAAGAAATTTTTTCGTGTAAAAACAAAAAACCTAAAAAAGCAGTTATAAATGGCATTGCCGCAAGACACAATAAAGTAACAGCTGCAGAGGTATTAGTAATTGACCAAATAAAAGATATCATTGCAATACCTAAACCTGTGCCACCTATCAAACCAGACCAACCTATTTTTTTATAATTCTTATAAAAATCAAATCCTTCTTCAAAAAAAAGATAGAGATTAAGTAAAATAAATATTGTTACTCCTCTACCCAGTAAATATTGCCAGGGAACTAACTCTGGTTGATCAATATATCTTACTACCAGGGGTCCAAAAGACCATAGAATTCCTGCAAATAAAACTACTGGTATTGCTATTTTTTCGTTTTTAAGTTCCAGCATGTCAGACTCTTAATATTTATTAATATTTTAAACAACTAATTTTTAATAGTTATTATTTCAATTTTAAGTCATTTTGGGTTAATTTAATTAACTTTTTAATTAAAATAGTCTACTCATAAATAAATAGTGAGAATTTAAACTCCAAATGGATTTACAAATTATAAAAATAGCTTCTGATAATAAAAACCAAAAAACACTCAAAAAATATACGCACGAGATTAAAAATAAAAATTCAATTTGTGGTGATGAAATAACCATGAAACTACTAATAAAAAATAAAAAAATTAAAGATATTGGCTATAATTGTAAATCTTGTGTATTTTGCCAGGCTTCAATAAATCTATTAAGCAAGAAGATAATTAATATGAATACTGATAAAGCAATTGATTTGTGCAATAATGCAATTAACTTTTACAATTTAAAAGAAAGTAAAATTATTAAAAAGTTGAGTTTTTTAAAAAAAATTTTGACAGAAAATAATTATTCTAGAAAAGAATGTTTATTATTGCCCTTTGAAACTTTAAAAAAAGGTTTAGGATCTGGTAGTGGAGAAAATTAAATTATCATTTTTAGCAGGACTATTTTCCTTTTTTACTATAGGCGTTTTGTCTGCACTAACTTATAAAACCGATTATGGTATTTTTTTAATAGCATCTTTTGGTTCAACAATGGTTATACTTTATGGATACCCAGATAGTCCATTTGCACAACCAAAAAATATTTTTTTTGGTCATTTGCTAACTTCATTTGTAGGAGTAATTTTTGTTTCTTTTGTTCAATTACCATTATTTGTAATTTTACCTTTAGCGGTAGGATTTGGAGTTGGATTCATGATACTGCTGGATGTCCCTCATCCACCCGCAGGTGGAAATCCCATAATAGTAATTCTCGGGTCTGTATCTTTCAATTATCTTTTAAACCCCATTATGGTCGGCTCAGTCATCATCATTGTATTTGGAATAATTTTAAATAAATTTATTCTTAAGAGAAAATATCCAAAAAATAATTTGTTTGCTTGAGTATCCTTTTTCATGATAGACTAAATTATTAAAATGACCATCTTATGAATATTAAGGAGAAATAATGAAAATATTATGTGTGTTATATGATGACCCTAAAGAGGGAATGCCGAAGTCCTATCCTTTATCAGACTTGCCAAAATTAGAAAAATATCCTGATGGAATGAGTTTGCCTACTCCAAAAGGTAGAGATTTTACTCCAGGTCAATTATTAGGATGTGTCTCAGGTGAATTAGGTTTAAGAAAATTCTTAGAAAGTAATGGCCACGAATTTATAGTTACAAATAGCAAAGATGGCGATGGATGTGAAGCAGATAAACATATAGTTGATGCAGATATTGTTATCTCACAACCATTTTTTCCTTATTACTTAACCGCAGAAAAAATTAAAAAAGCAAAAAATTTAAAGATGGCAATAACTGCAGGTATTGGATCAGATCATGTAGATTTACAGGCTGCTATGGATAACAAAATAGATGTTGTTGAGGTCACCTTCTGTAATTCTAGATCAGTTGCAGAGCATATAGTTATGATGATAGTAACATTAGTGAGAGACTATCATAATCAACATAGAATAGTTAATGAAGGTGGATGGAATATAGCTGATGCAGTTCACAGAAGTTACGACGTTGAAGGAATGCATATAGGTACAGTTGCAGCAGGAAGAATCGGTTTAGATGCATTGAGAAAAATGAAACCTTTTGATGTTCATTTACATTATTTTGACAGACACAAATTGCCAGATAGTGTAGAAAAAGAATTAAATCTTACATTTCATGATTCAGTTGAATCATTAGTAAAAGTTTGTGATGTAGTGACTATAAATTGTCCTTTGCATCCTGAAACTGAAAATCTCTTTAACAAAAATTTAATTAATAAAATGAAAAAAGGAGCTTATATAGTAAATACAGCTCGAGGAAAAATATGTAACAAAGATGATATTGCAGAGGCATTAAAATCTGGTCAATTAAGCGGCTATGCCGGTGATGTTTGGTTTCCACAACCTGCTCCTAATGATCATGTCTGGAGAAGTATGCCACATCACGGTATGACACCTCATACATCTGGGACATCTCTTTCCGCTCAAGCAAGATATGCAGATGGAGTTCGTGAAATTCTAGAATGTTTTTTTGATAAAAAACCAATCAGGGATCAATATTTAATTGTTAAAGAAGGTCAGCTAGCTGGAATGGGTGCTCACTCATATAGTAAGGGTTCAGCAACAAGTGGTTCAGAGGAGGCTGCTAATTACAAGAAAAAATAAATTTGAAAATAAAAAAATTTTTAAAACCATTTATTTTAACTTATTTATTTTTTAGTGTTGCAATTAGTTTCTATCCTAATTTTGAGTTTTACTCTTTTAAGGGACAGTTTATAATAATAGCGGTATCTTTATTTAACGGTATTTTAGGGGTTTACGTGAAAAAAATTTAAAATTTTTTCCAACTATTAAATGGTGGTGTCATATGCTCTAAAAAAGAATGATCCTTAGCAAAAAAAGATATGTCTGCAGAAATAGATATTCTTAGAGAATTTTTTTTATTTTTTTCAGTACTATGAAAAGTTTTCGAGGGGAAAATAATTATATCACCCTCCTTTGGCTGAATGGTGGCATGAGATGAATTTAACATATCTCTTTTTTTAATAATTTTTTTATATTTTATAGTCGGAGAGTCAAATAATTCAGGTATAAATTCATTAGCTTTATGTGTATCCCAAAAAATTATCTTAGAGTCATTTTCGTGTTTTTTAAATAATATGCAAAGGATAAATGAGATTGGCTGTGGCTATGACGTCCTATAAATTCCTTTTCTTCAGAAATAGTTGCCCAAGATCTCTGAAAAAAAATATCAAGTTGAGTATGATCAATAGATAATAAATCTAAATATTCTATAACTTTTATCTTTATATTTTCGAATAAATACTTAAAAATTTCTTGATTATGGATTTCTCCATAACCTTGCTGATCTCCAGTCCAAGCAAAAGTATTTTCTTTATATCTTTTATTTTCTCCTTCTTTTTTACATTGTACTATATGATCAACAAGATTTTTTTTTTCATCATTTGATAGAATAATTTTGGAATTATAGAGAGAAAGTGGAAATAAATTTGTTAAAGGCATTTATAAAACGTAAGGTTCGACCCTTTCCTCTTCTTTAAGAACTCTGTTCACAGAGAAACAGGCTAGATCTATCGTTTGATATGATCCAGTTGTAATTAGTTCTGTCAATGCTCTCCCAATACCAGGTGCTTGCATTAAACCTCTTCCAGTAAATCCAGATGCCATATACACATTTTTATATCCTGGGTGTTTACCAACTACTGCATTATTATCCAATTTATTGCAGTCATAGTAGCCAGCCCAAGCACCAGTCATTTTAATTTCTTCAAAAACAGAAATTCTTTTAGCCAAACCTGGCCAAACTAATTCTTCAAAATCATTCCACTCTGGTTCCAAATCTTTTGCATCCCAAACAGGTTTTGGCGATCCGGCCAGATATTCTTTACCTTCGGGTCTCCAATAAACACCTGTAGTTAAATCGCCAGTTAATGGCATTTCGGGTATATGTTTAGGACATTTAAATCTAAAAACAGTATGCTTTTGAGGAAAAACAGGAATATCATTCAAAAGTTCATTAGTCCAACATCCTGCTGCGGATACTATTGCATTTGCTTTAATTTCTGACAAACTTTTAACATCACCTTTAATAAACTTTGCGCCTAATTCTATAGCTTTATTTTTTAATGCATTATGAAATAAATATGGATCTATCCAGCCTTCAATTTTTGTATCTGAGTAAGTTGCTGTTTCAACTCCCTCTTCATTTATATATGGAAATACTTGTTTTAATTCTGAACCTTTTATATTTTTTGTACCTGCGTCACAAGCTTTATGATTTTTTAAAGCTAAGTACTGTTCTTCTGCATGTTCTGGTCCAAAAAGTAAAAGATACCCATTTGGAACCATACTGACTGTTGGACTTGGGTTATTTTTAGTTTTTAAATCACTTGGAACATTTAACAAAAATTCTCTGGAAAACTTGCCTAACATGATGTTCTCTTTTTGAAAAAATTGTCTTCTAAAGCCACCTAAAGACAATGGAAATGAAGCTTTTTTATAAGTTGGATCTTTTTCAATTACTTTTACTTTTCTACCTTCCTTTGAGAGAAAGTAAGCTGTAGATGCCCCGATTATTCCACCACCGACTATTACTATGTCATCCATATTAATTCAATAAAACCAAACTAAAATTAAGAATTAATGCATAACAACTCCAAAGTAAATAAGGAATCATTAGATAAAAACTTAAATTATTTATTTTTTTATATTTGAAAGTTAATATTGCTATAAATATTAATATTACTATTAAATTTAATAATGCTAATTCAATGTTGTGGAAAACAAAAAAAACTACACTCCAAGTTGTATTAAAACACAAGTGGATTAAGTAAATTAAAACTAAATTTATATTATAATTCTTGTGCCAAGCTGACCAAATAGCTATAGCCATAAAAAGATATAAAGTTGTCCATACAGGCGCAAATACCCAATCAGGAGCCGTCAGAAAAGATTTATTCAGAGTTGAATACCAGGGTTCTTTGTATGAAAATGTCGCTATACTCCCAATAAATGATGCAGAATATGTAATTATTGCAAATATGATAAAAGATATAAATTTATTTTTTAACATATTCATACTATACATCATTTTTATATGAATAATAAATCAATATGGATTACTGGAGCTAGTAGTGGTATCGGCAGAGCTTTGGCAATTAAGTTTGCAAAAGAAGGTTGGAAAGTCGCAATATCAGCAAGAAGAGAGAATTTATTAAATGAAATTTCTCAAAATAATGAAAATATTAAACCTTTTCCACTGGATGTGACTGACAGTGACAAATGTAAAAAGGTGTTTGAAGATATCAAAAATAAAATTGGTGAAATTGATATATCTGTATTTTGTACAGGTATACACGACCCACAATCAGAAAAAACTTTAAATCTTGAAAAAGTAAAAAAAATAATGGAAGTTAATTTTTTTGGTACTGTCAATTCAATAAATTCA
>MDTB01153409.1_pt1 | contig 54855 bp, 50 predicted proteins | sample 811161 | NCBI WGS metagenome assembly MDTB01 (sample SAMN05326650, study PRJNA326480) | marine metagenome | isolation source: seawater | place: Mediterranean Sea | collected 2009 | reverse complement strand
TTATTCATGGTGGTCCTTTTGCAAATATAGCTCATGGATGTAACACTGTTATTGCAACACAAGCAGGGCTAAAACTAGCCGATTATGTTGTTACTGAAGCAGGATTTGGAGCAGATTTAGGAGCAGAAAAGTTCTTAGATATTAAGTGTCGTAAAGCTGGACTAAAACCAAATGCTGTAGTTATAGTAGCAACTGTAAGGGCTCTTAAATCCCATGGTGGAGTTGAAAAAGCCGATCTTAATAAAGAGAATGTGGATGCAGTAAGAAAAGGTTTTGAAAATCTTCAACGTCATATTGAAAATATTCAATCTTTTGGTCTCCAAACAATTGTTGCTATTAATAGTTTTTCTTTGGACACTGAATCAGAAGGTAAAGTAATTAGTGAAGGATGTGAAAAATTAGGTGTTAAGTCTGTGCTTTGCTCTCACTGGGCTAACGGTAGCGAGGGTACTAAATTACTTGCAGAGGAAGTAGTTAAAGTAGCTGAATCAAGTGATACATCAAAATTCACATTTACCTATGAAGATGATATTTCACTGGAAGATAAAATCAGAGCTGTTGCTCAAAAGATATACCGTGCTGATGATATTATCATAGATAAATCAATAAGCGACCAACTGAAAGGCTTTGAAGAAAGTGGATATGGTAAACTTCCTATATGTATCGCCAAAACTCAATATAGTTTTTCAACAAATCCAACTTTAAGGGGAGCGCCTACTGGTTTCACTGTACCTGTGAGAGAAGTAAGACTTTCCGCTGGAGCAGGATTTATTGTAGTAGTTACGGGAGCAATAATGACTATGCCAGGTCTACCAAGAGTCCCAAGTGCAAACTCAATTATGTTAGATGAAAAAGGCTTAATCCAAGGTTTATTTTAAGTAATCAAAATTATTCTCTATCCCTCTTTTATGAGGTATATTAATTATTATGTATTCTAAGACTACTAAAGGTGTGACTGTTACGGTAACTCCATATTTTTTAGAAGATCAGTCCTCCCCACAAGAAAGTCATTACGTTTGGGCTTATCAAGTCAATATTAAAAATGCTAGTAATAACACTATGAAACTTAATCATAGAAATTGGATTATTATTGATGCTAATGGTAAGATTATGAATGTACAAGGTGAAGGCGTGGTTGGAGAATTTCCAACTTTAGAACCTGGAGAAAGTTTTGAATATACAAGTGGGACTCCCCTCAAAACAACAAATGGTATAATGCAAGGTTTTTATCTTATGTCTCAGAATAATGGCGAGGCTTTAAAAATAGATATTCCTGCTTTTTCACTAGATAGTCCTTACAATAAGAAGAAATATCATTAAAAAAATATAAATAAATGTTTAACTTAAAACCAATAGCTCTGGTGTGTGGCACAGTTGTTTGTGCAGTAGGTTTTTTATTATTTATACCATTAGCTACTGAAATTATTTATCAAACTGACTCTTGGCAATCATATGCAGTTCCCATTCTTTTAAATTTAATTGTGGGAGGATCTCTAGTAATTACTAATAGGAATGTTGAACTTAAGATATCAACAAAAGAAGCTTTTGTTATAACAGTTTTGTCCTGGCTATTGTTAGCTATTCTATGTTCAGTTCCTTTTATTTATAGTGAAACTAATCTTAATATATTTGATGCCCTATTTGAGTCTATGAGTGGTATTACAACTACTGGAGCTACAGTGATTAACGGATTAGATAATTTACCTAAAGGTATATTGATTTGGAGAGCTCTATTACAGTGGCTAGGTGGAATCGGAATAGTTGTTATTGCTTTATTTATTTTACCCTTCCTAAGAATTGGTGGAATGCAGTTATTCCACTTAGAAGGAGATGATCCGTATGATAAATTTTTGCCAAAAATATCATCAGTGATCACTAAGATTGTTTTAATCTATTTTATATTAACATTTATTCTTTTTGGTCTTTATTATATAAATGGAATGACAATATTTGACTCTATCGCTCATAGTTTCTCAACTATTTCAACTGGAGGTTTCTCAACTCATGACAAATCTTTTGCATATTTTGAAAATGACATAATATTGATTATCGCAATTATTTTTATGATTTTAGGTAGTTTACCTTTTTTAGTAATAGCTAAAACCAATTTTAAAAATCCTTTTGCTACTTTTCAAGATCAACAAGTTAAGATTTTTCTACTGGTCCTTTTAATATCAATTTTTTTAATTTATTTCTTTGCTCATAATTATCTAATAGGATCTGAAATTAAAAAAATTGTTTCAATATCATTTAATACTATATCAATTATCTCGGGTACTGGTTTTATAAGTGAGAACTTTGAGGGTTGGGGTAATTATGCATCTATTTTATTTCTTATTTTAATGTTTATTGGAGGTTGCGCAGGCTCTACAACTGGAGGACTTAAAATTTTTAGGTTTCAAATTCTATTTAAATTTATTGCTATACACTTGAAAAAAATGCTTCAACCACATGCAGTGATAGCGAGTCATTTCAATGGAAGAAAAATTGAAGATACTACATATGACTCAGTTATGATTTTTTTCTTTCTTTATATAATTACTTTTGCTATCTCTGCATTACTTTTATCTTTTAGTGGACTTGATTTTTTGACATGCTTTTCAGCAGCTGCATCAGCTGTTTCAAATGTAGGACCTGGGTTAGGCGAAATTATTGGACCAGAGGGAGATTACAGTTTACTAACAAATTATTCTAAAATAATTTTAGTTTTTACAATGTTTTTAGGAAGGTTAGAAATGCTAACTATATTAGTATTGTTTCTTCCTTCATTTTGGAAAAATTAGTTTATTTCTTTAATTTTTTTATTAACACTTTTTAAACATTTATGCATAATGTTGATAACAAGATTTTCTTGGTCTTTTATAGAAAAGTTACCTTTAATCTCTCCATATTCGTTTGAATTAATTTTAAGAACTCTATTTCTTTTAAGATTATTAACCTTTTCATTAAATTCTATATCAAGGCCAATAGAAAATTTAAAATAATCAACTTTTTTTTCTGAAGTAATTTCAATATTTTTAATTATAACATCAAGGTTTCCTTCAAAACCATTAACTTTAATTTTATTTTCATACCAATAATTTATAATTTTTTGCATATTAATTGTATTAGGGTTATTTTCAAAAATTTCGAAAATTAAATTTTTACTAACTGAGTTAAAAGAAACTTCATCATATTTAAATTTTTCAGGTTTGATTATTTGTTGGCTATTAATTTCACAACCAAAAAAAATAATTAAAAATAAAGTTATTAAATATTTAGCCACTGTAAAATTCCTCTTTGTGCAACTAACCTATTTTTAGCTTGTTGCTTAACAATAGATTGATCACTTTTTAAGACCTCTAAAGTGACTTCAGAGTCTATTTTTGCTGGCAAGCAATGCATAAAAACTGCTTTTGGTGATAATGACATGATTTTTTTATTTACTTGGAAATTTTTAAGTTTTGGTTCTTTGTTCTCTTTGTCATTCATTGAATTAAAAACATCCGTCATAATACAATTAGCTGATTTAAAGATTTCATCTTTTAATTCGAAATGAATATTAATTTGATCATTTAGAGGAATAATATTTTTATTTTCTATATAAATTTCTTTATCTGTAAAAATATCTAGTTTTACGTTATCAATTAAATTAATTATCTCTATTAAGCTAAATAAAACATTATTAATATCACCCATCCAAATAATATTTAAATTAATATTTTTTCCAAAATGTTGATAAAGTGTAAATATATCAGATATAGCTTGGCATGGATGAGAAACATCAGATAGGGCATTAATTATAGGTTTTTTAAAATATTCTTGTGCTAAAGTTAATTTTTTATGGTCGGTGGTTCTAAAAACTAAACAATCAAGGTAGCAGGACATTATTTCGAAAGTATCTTCATACGATTCAAATCTTTGTAAATTAAGCTCCTCAAATCTGATATCTATATAATTCCCACCAAGCTGTCGTATACCAACCTGAAATGAAATTCTAGTTCTGGTTGAGCTTTTTTCAAAAATGAGACCAATATTTTTATTAATTAAGCAATTGCTATTTTTTAGTTCAAAACTAGAAGCGTGATCTAATATCTCATTTAAGTCCTTTTTAGATAAATCACTTACATTAAGAAGATGTTTAAACATTATTAGCTATAAAGTTAAATATTGTCTGTTATTAAATATGTTTTTTAGGTCAAAAACAAAAGAATTTTTATATAGATGTTTATTAAAAAAATTAGAATTTAGAGATCTAAATTTATCATGATTAACACCAATAATAATAAAGTCGTACTTAGTTAGGTTTTCTATAGATTTAATTCTAATAATAGAATTAAGATTTTCTTGAACATAAGGGTCATAAATATCAACTTGATATTTTTTTTTGTAGTACTCTATTAACTTTAAAATTTGAGAATTTCTCGTATCTGAACAATTTTCCTTGAATGTAACACCCATAAACAAAAACTTAACTTTTTTTTTTTTTAGTTTTTCGTTAATTAATTTATTTATCTTATTTTTCAGTCTTATTACAACGTTGTCATTTATTGCTCTTCCACTTAAAATTAAACTTGGGTCTATTCCTAATTTTTCAAATTTGTATGATAAATAATAAGGATCAACTCCTATACAATGGCCACCAACTAAACCTGGTTGAAAATTTAAAAAATTCCATTTAGTGCTTGCTGCATTAAGAACTTCAAATGTATTGATTTGTAATTTTTCACAAAAATTTGACAGGTCATTCATTAAAGCAATATTTATATCACGCTGAGTGTTTTCAATAATTTTGGCAGTTTCAGCAACTTTAATTGAGCTAACTTTGTGAACATTTGCTTTAATTATAGAATTATATAAGTTGTATATAATTTCCAAACTTTCTTCACTATTTGCAGATACAATCTTATCAATATTTATTAACGATTTTTTTTTATCGCCTGGATTTATTCTCTCAGGTGAGAAGCCTAAATTATATTCACCTAAAGATAATTTTGAGTGCTTATTGAGTATTGATAAACCTAATTCTTCAGTAGCACCGGGGTAAACAGTTGACTCTAGAATAACAAAATCATTTTTTTTTAAAACTAAACCTACATCCTTAAAGGCTTTTTTTAATAATTTTAAGTCAGGTTTATTAGACTTGTTAATGGGTGTTGGAACACAAATTATATAAAAATTACTATCTTTGATTAAATTAATATTATTTGAGAACTTAAGAAATTTTGATTTTTTGAAATCAGATTTATTAATTTCTCTTGTAGAGTCATAATTATTAATTAAATCTTGAATTCTTTTTTGTGAAAAATCAAAACCTATAGTATTGTATTTTTTTCCAAACTCTATAGCCAAAGGGAGACCAACATAACCTAGGCCAATTATACAAATTTTATATTTAATCATTAGAATGTAAAATACATTGTATATACCTATCAATAATGTTTTCATATTTAAATTTTACAAAAAATTCTGACCTATCTATTGTTTTATTAAAATCAATATTCTTTATTTGATTAAAAGCGTCTAAAATGTTGTTTGGTTCGAATATATGTGAATCAGTAATATTCTCTTCTATAAATTTTTTTGGATGGCCGGCAACTCCAGCTAAAATTGGCTTATTAAAGATAGAATATTCAAATATTTTTGATGGAATTACTTTTTCAAAAGCTTTTATTTTATCTAAATGTAAGAAAAGAATATCTGATTGATAATAGTAATCTATTAGTAGATTTCTTTCCATTGGGTTTAAAAAAATTATATTTTTAATTTTTTTATCCTTTACTTGTTTTTCAAAAAGAATTTTCTCAGATCCATCACCAATAATTCTAAGTTCATAATCAATGATTTGGTTTGATAAACCAATTAAGATATTAGATAAAGACTGCCCTCTTCCGATATTACCAATATATGTAAGAATTAATTTCTTATTTAGTTGGGTATTTTTTTTTAAGGCATTTTTTTTTTTTGAAATTTCAAAAAAGTCAGTATCTATTCCATGTCCAAAGTTGGTAAATTTGCCAGAAATATCTTTGTATTTATTTGAAAAATATGGAAAAAAACCCTCAGATATTAGATTTATTGACTTAGCTTTTTCAAATATTTTTTTTTCAATTTTATCAAAAAATATAAATAGAAAAGTAAATGTTTTATTTTTATAAATTTGTTTAATATTTTCGATAAATATGTCTCTTATGTCTAAATGTAAATTACATTTATGAATTTTAGATACAATATAACCTAAAAAGCCAGTCATAAGCTTAGAAGACGTGCATATAACATGATCATACTTTTTTTTAGTTTTTATACTAAAAAAAAATGCTTTTATAAAAAAAAATCCATAATTTATAAACTCATTTTTAAAGTTAATTGAATTTAATCGTAAAATATTAACATTGTTTGAATAAATATTTTCCTCAAAATCGATTTTAAAACTATTATATCGAGAGGGATAATTAGTAATTACATCTAATTTAAAATTATTATTTGCATAATTTTTTTCAATACCTTTTATTATAAGGTCAGATCTAATTGCGCATGGACCTATATCAGGCTTTAAATTGGTTGAAATAAATAATATATTTACCATTCAATATTAATTTGATTAATTTTTTCATTTTTTTTCATCGATAGTATAAAAGATTTATTCTTTAATTTTGAATTAAAGGAGTCAAACCAATAAGAGTTGAAAATCTTATGGCCACTTGTAGAAATATTAATGTTTTTATCTAATTTGATATTCTCTTTTTCATTTTTTAATTTAAGAAATGGAGATAAATGATAGTTTGAATTATATGATTGTCCAGAAACTTTATTAGATACTGTATCTATAATCTTAATGCAATTTTTTTTAATTATAAATTCTCTCAAATGTAATATGTTATATTTTTTATAACCATTGTGTGAAAGTCTAACTTTAAATTCATTTCTTTTATTAATAATAGATGATTTAATTATTTTAGCAGATCTTGCTACCCTAAATGACTTCCAAACATCAGTAAAATTTAAATTATTAAGAGTAAATGTATTATTTGCAATAGCAGATCTTTGAAAGTTTCTCAGTTTATTATTTTCATATGTAGATATACCACTATTTACTAAAACTCTTTTTTTATTACAACTCAGTTCAAAGGAAAAAAGTGAAGAATGCATATGCCCTTTTTGAAAGTTTAGATAATCATTACATGCATTAATTATGAGATAAAAACTTTCATTATAAAATATTAGGAAACCGTCTAAATTAACAAATGATATTTTTTTTGATGTAAATTTTAGTATTTTTTTTTTTTTGAATATAATTTCAAAATAGTTTTTTAAATATTCATAATGTGAGGAGATACCAAATGTTGAATCATTAAAAAAACTAATTTTATTATCGGGATGCAAGAGTAAAAGATAAGAATAATAAATTTTATAAATTTTTAATTTAATAAATTTAAGAAAATTGTTTTTATTTTTAAAATTAATATTACTAAAATTTAGAACTTGAAAAATATCAATCAAATCTTCTAAAACTATTGCATGGTACATAGGAGATCTCTCTAAATGCATACCTTTTTTTGAAAAATGATTTTTCACACAATATTCTATAATATTACAACCTTTGATTAAAAAAGTATTATTTAGCTGGTTAAAGTAAATTCCTAAAAAAATAAGAGCCTTACCATTAGTGAAATAGTGGTTGCCATTAAGATGTAACTCTAAATTATTTATTAAATGCATACCTTGACTGTATAAATTCTTATCTACTAAAACATTATTTTTTTTTTGATATAAAAGGTATTTGACCCAATTAATAATCCTTATAGAAGTTACGTAAGGATCATGTGCTAAAATCTCTTCATTATTATTTATCCAATCTATAATTATATTAAGTTTATATTCAGAGTGCTTATAGCTTTTAAGGAAATCAAAATAATGAAGATTATATATAATTAATTTATCTTGATTGTATCTAGATTTCCAATTTCTTTTTAAAAAAATTATTTTATTTAAAGAATTAAATTTTCTTTTTTTATAATCAAAATTTGAATTATTATTATTTAAGAAAAAAAAATTATAGTGAGTCACCCTTCTTTCAATATTAGTTTTGTAGTATTTAATTTTAGAAAAACCAAGAAATTTATATTTTATTAAATAAATAATTTGAATAAATTTAAGATCTTTAACTGTATTAAAATATAAACTAAAAACTTTAAAAACTTTTATAAAGTTCATTTTGAAGAAGATTCCATATTCTTTTTGAGCTATTACCGTCCCATTTTGGGGGAATTTTTTTTGTATTATACCATTTTGAAATTAATAGCTTTGATAATAATTTATCAATTTTATTAAAATCATTAAAATTTGAAAGTCTATTAGTTCCAAAAGTAATAGTTTCAGGTCTTTCTGTATTATCTCTCAAAGTTATACAAGGAATATTTAAGTATGTTGATTCCTCAGTAATACCTCCTGAGTCAGTAATTACGCCATTACTATTTTTAAGAAAAAAGATGAACTCTAAATATCCCATTGGTTTTACAAAAATAATGTTATTATAATTTAAATCTTCTTTAATTAATTTTGATGTAACTGGATGGACAGGAAAAATAATTTTATAATTTTTTAATTTTTTTGATAGAAACATTAATGTTTTTTTAAAATTGTTAATATTTGATAAATTAGAAGGCCTATGCAATGTTAATAATATATAATCTTTATAGTCCAATTTTAATTGAGAAAATAATTTAGTTTTTTTTAACTTATTTATATTTTTTTTTAATGTATCTATCATTACGTTACCCACAAAAAATATTTTTTTTTTATTTATTCCCTCATTAATTAGGTTCTTTTTTGCATTAGTTGAGGTAACAAATAGAAAGTCTGATAAATGATCAGTTAACTTTCTATTATGTTCCTCTGGCATTGATAAATCATAAGATCTTAAGCCCGATTCTACATGAGCAAGTTTTATATTATTTTTATTTGCTACAATAGACATAGCGAGGGTAGTATTTACATCTCCAAAAACTATTATTAAATTTGGTTTATCTTTAGAAATTAAGTTTTGATATTTAGAGATGATTTCAGAAATTTGTAATACAGAGTTTTTATTTGTTAGTTTAAATTTTTTTTTTTTTAAATTAAGTTTTAATTCATCTATGAAAATTGTACTTAATTCTTTGTTATAGTGTTGTCCTGATATAATTAAGCGTAATTCAAATTTATGTAACTTTTTACTGAATGAAGATAACAAACCCGCTGCTTTAATAAAATTTGGTCTAGCGCCAATTATTATATCAATTTTTTTCATTTAATTTTTTTTTGAGAGATATCTATGCTCAATTTTGTAGAATTTAGAATATCTTGAAAGGGAATAGGGCTATGTTTTCCACTTACCATACAATTTATAGTCTCATTAATACAATTTTTTTGACCTTTATCTTGGAAAAAAGAATTATAAATTTTATTATTAGAACCATTATGAATAATTAATTTTTTAAAATCATTTAATTCAATCATTAAATTATTTGCATAAATTTTAAGATTTTCTTTTTTTGTATTAAAATTTCCAAAAGTTAGATAATTTATTGATGCTTTTGAACCATTTTCAAAATTTAAATTTATATTCACAGACTCTTTATCAAGGGAGTTTAAAGAAATAACATTATAGTCAATAATATTAGAATTATGAATGTAGAGTAATAAATCAATAAAATGACATAACTCTCCTATTATTCTTCCGCCAGAGTAAATAGCTTCACTATGCCAGGTATCTGTTGAGAGCTTTCCTGCATTTATGTTATAATTACTAAATAGATCTTTTCTATTTGATCCTTTTAGATTTTCATTGATGATATGAGTAAATTTAGAAAATCTTCTATTATAACCAACCATTAAAAAATTAGATTGAGAAATAGTGTAAGCTTTTTTAATTTCAGATAGTTCTTTAGTTGTTAAACATAATGGCTTTTCAATAAAAATTTTTTTATTTGATTTTAAAGCTTCAATCAAAAGATTGAAGTGTGTATGATGTGGCGTAGAAATAAAGATTGAATTGTCTTTACGCTCGTATTTAACATTTTTAGAATTGATACTTTTTATATATTTGAAATTATATTTCTTAGCTATTTTGAATGCATCAATTGAACCAGTTGAATAAGCAGTATTTAAATTTTGATTAGATTTAATCAAATAAGGTAGAATCATTTTTCTAGCATAAGATCCTGTACCTATAAAACCAATGAACAGTTTTTTTGATTTTATTACATTCTTTTTATTAATAAGAAACTTTTTATTACTTAATTTTACCGGATCATAGATTTTTTGAGAATCATAAGTTAATAGGCATCCTAAGCTATTTTGATTATTTAAAACTTCATCATAAGCAGATTGAAAATTATCAAATTCAAATTTCTTTTTAATAAGATCATCAACTAGAATTTTTTTATTACTCAATAGATTTAAAAATAAATCTATATTTCTTTTTTCTGTCCACCTTACATAGGATACTGGGTAGTCTAATCCTAGTTTTTCATAACTATTATCATATCTACCAGGCCCATATGAGGAGGAAACAATGAAATTTAGCTCTTTTTCGTAAAACTTATTTCTGGGATAATTGTTTCCAGCAACGCCAACTAATATTATTTTTCCTTTTTTTTTGACAATATCTGCTGATAAATCTAACACCGATGAATTACTACTTGATGAGCAAATAATAACTCCATCAATAATTTTGTTGTCTAAAAAATCAAATACATACTCATAATTTAATTGCTTTTCATGTTTTATAGCAGTTATGTTAAGGTTTTTTGATAGATTTACTTTAAATGAGTTTGTATCAATACCAATTACATTAACGCCATTAATTTTTAAAATTTGACATGCTAGATTACCCACCAAGCCCAACCCAACAACAACAATATTATTTCCAATTTGAGGATTAAGTAATCTAATAGCGTTAAGTGCTATAGCCCCTAAGATAGAAGTTGAAGCATCTTTATCACTCACATTTCTTGGTATAAGACTAGATGTATTCTTAAAATTACTAACCAACTCCGCATGTGGGGAATTTGATAAAACTCTATCTCCCACTTTAAAGCCAGAGTTTTTGTTGTAAATTTCTAAAACTTTTCCAACATTGCAATATCCCATAGAAAAACTTTGTTCAAGTTTGTCTTGGATAGCATTATATGTATTTAATAGTCCACTAGATTTAATTTTGTTTCTAATTTGTTTAACTCTTTCAGGTTGAGATTTTATTTTTGAAAATATATTTTTAGATCCAAAATCTAAAAGTAATTTCTCTGTACCTTTAGATATTAGAGAACAACTAGTTTGAATTAAGAAATCACCTTTAGTTGGCTTGGTAATGTTTGAAATTGATAAGATATTTTTTTTTAAATTATATATTATTTGTCTCATTTAATTAGATGTAACTTTAATTTTTTTATTAGATTCAAAAGCTTGCTTAACTGATAAAAATAGTTTGGCACTTACAAATATGTAGTTTTTATCAACTTTTTTTGTATTATTGAAGGAATTTAAAATATTCTCTTTATGACCTAAAAATTTCTTATAATTTCCAAATTTCTTTTCACTATTATTACTAGTAATAAATAGTTGGTTAAAATCTTGAATTTTAATTTTATGATTTGATACATTAAATTCAATATTTTCTCTAACACCTAATAAATCATTTTTTTTTGCATTAAATTTAATCATAGCTAAAGAATTATACTTCTTGAAATTAATAGAAAAATACACCACGTCCTCGTATTTATCAGTATACATAGGATTTATTTCATATGGATATATATTATTAACTCCCAATATGTGAATGCACAAGTCAATCCAATGGGATAAGTTACCTATAATTCTTCCACCTTCTTTTTTTTCATAATACCAATGTTTTTTTTCTAATATATGTCCAAAAACACTTATATTAATAAGATAAGATTGTTTCAGATTAATAAAATTCTTAATTTTAGAAAAAATTTTACTATATGGCCTATTAAATCCGATATAAATCTTAGATTTATTGTTAGATAAGAGAAGCTTTTTTAGTTGATAATATTGTTTAAAATTAACAACATGGGGTTTTTCAATATGAATTTCAGGCTTGTCACGAGCTAATAAAATTTTTTTTGCATAATTAAAATGAGATTGATGATTTGTAGCAATAAAAAATTTATTAATACTATCATCATCTAATATCTTATTAAATTCATTAGTAGCAAACTCTCCTTTGAAATACTTTGAGAGAATTAATGCTTTCTTTAGATCTTTATCAAATGAATACTTTATGTTAATTTTTGCATATTTAGTAAGGTAAAAGGCTATATTAGTAAAACTAAAATTACCACAGCCAATTATTGCAATATTATATTTTGTTTGCGCTTGATTATTAATTTTTAAAGTAGTGAATGAATTATTAATTTCTTTTTTTCTTATAGAGTTAAATTTCAAATATGCTACAGATTTAACATAGGTAACTTCATATCCGTGAATTATCAAATACAAGATTAATTTATATATTTTTTTAATAATCATAAATTTGAAATTATGTCTAATAATAAATAATAAATAATATGGGGAAAATATTTTATTTTTTTATTCTTAATTAATGTTTTAAGTTTAATTATAAAGTAGTTCAATGATTTTATTAATGTTTGCTTTTTTTTATTGTATATAAGCAGAGGTTCATCAAGGTTTTCATATTTCTTTAAAAGATTCATCCTATTAAATAATTCAAAATCTTGACCTATCATATAATTATTATCATATCCTTTAGAGTCTATAAAAAAAGATCTTCTAACCATAATAGACGGATGAATGAAAACAGATATAAAATTTGAAAAATATCTTAGTTTTTTTGGGGATGTAAATAATTTTGAAATAGACTGCTTTTCTGAACTTTTGATAATAGCTTGAGTTCCAAGTACATCTATTTCAGGATTATCTATAAGGTAGTTAATTTGTTTTGCAAATCTATCTTCTTTAGAAATATCATCATCATCCATTCTAGCAATAAAATCACCATCAGATTTTGATATTAAATAATTTAAAGCTGAGGGTAATCCCAATTTTCCATTATTAAATATAAATATTCTAGAATCAATTTGCTCTAAATTTCTTTTTATATATAAAAATTTATTTTTATCTAAATTCTGATCTAAATAAATTAATAATTCAAAATTATGATAAGTCTGACTCAATATGGAATTAATTGAGTTATTAACATTATTTGTAATATTTTTGATTGAAATAATTACTGAAATTTTCATTTTTGTATAAATTAATATAGCTGTAAAAACAATGAATAATCAAAAAATAATATATAGGATATCTAGTTCTAGTTGAATATCCAGCAATATAATTGGAACTATTTAATTCATTAAACTCAAATATAATTAAAGTAGAGGGAATAGATAAAAGAAATATTACCGTCAGATATATAAAAAACAAACTAGGTCTATATAAAAACAAAAATAAATAAGAAAAAATTAATAAAATATTAGTTAATGTTTCAAAAGGAAAATTTAACCAATTAACAAAATTAATAGGATTTGGAGTTAGAAAAGTTACTAAAAAGTTATTAATAAATAGTTGAAACAAAGATAATGATAAAAAATCATATTTTGTAAAGTATAAACAAGAAATAATAACAGCAATAATAAATATTTTAAGTTTATGATAAGGGTAAAAAAGTAATAATACAGATAAAAAATAAGTTAAAAAGTAAGGCCTTGTAATAGTAGATATTATAATAACGAAGATAAATAATAAACTGAAAAGACTTAATAATGCAAATTCATTATTAAGATAATAAATTTTTATTTTTAAAAATAAGTAAAAAGAAATTGAAATGAGGAGAATTATTAGATTTTCCTTACCGGCAAATGAAGAATATTTATATGTAATAGGTAATAAAAAAAATAATATAATAATAAAAGAATTTATATTAATTTTTAAGAAACGATTTAAAGAATAAAAGAATATATATAATCCAGTGAGAAGAATTGATAAGTTAATATAAAAAATATTTTTTATAGAATGGTTTAAGAAATATTCACCTCCATCAAAAGGAATTTTGAAAAAATTATAATTTAAAAAGAAACTGTATAAGTAAGAAGGTATAATATATATGAATAATCGATTTGTAATATCACTTAGATTTTTGGAATAGTAAATATAAGCACTCGAATCTGTTTCAAAAAAATCATAAAAACTAGTTGAAAAATAACTCATAAAAAAAATGATAAAATTTGCATACACAAAGTTTCTAAGCAAGGATATATTATAATTTCTAAATATATTAATCGGGCTTAACCTCAATATAAATAAATTGAAAAAATATACAAAAGGGATAAAAAATAAAAAAATCCCAATCTTATCTAAATAGATAAATAAAAAATTACTGAGAGGTAGCATTTATATTCATATATACACTAATTTCTTTTTTAACTGCTAAGTCTAAACTGAAATTATTTTTAATAAATTTGTTGGAGTTATTAGCTATTATGGAAATTTGATCTGGATTTTGTGATAAAAAATCAATTTGATCAATATAGCTAGAATCATTATCTTTCTTTGCAATTAGTCCATTAAATTTATCTGTAATTATTTGATTATGTGATTTTATATTTGAACATATGGTAATTACTCCTTTAGACATCGACTCAAGCACTGTTTTAGGCTGACCTTCAAAATATGAGGGAGCTATAAGGCAGTCAGATTTTTCTAATAATTTAGAGATTTCTAATTGATTTAAATTCTCGTAAAAATGAACATTCTTAATACATAAATTATGTTTTAGATATTTTTTATTTGACCCTACGCCAATAACAATAAAATTTTCAAATTTAAGATTTTTTATTAAAGATAATAATCTAGGAATATTTTTTTGTACTTCAAGTCTTCCAATAAAAATAAAATTTAAAATTTTTTTTGATATATTTTTTTTTTTAGAAAAAATATTTTGATCAACAAAATTATTTATCTTTATTGATTTGTAATTTAATTCATTAATTAATGATATTGTCTCATTTGAATTTAATTCAGTATAAATAATAAAATCAGATTTTTTAAAAACAAAATTAACATAAAAGAAATAAAGTTTTTTGAAGTATCCACGATAAAAGTGAATAGGGTCATATCCAAACCTTATAATAACCTTTATTTTATATAAATATTTAATTATAAGAGCAATAAATGCTCCTTTAAATTGTTTTGTTTTAATAATATCAATTTGATTGTAATCAATATTAATTAAATTTCTAAAAACAATAAATAATTTTATAAGTGACGATTTATATAAAAGATTTTTTTTTGAATAGTCTATCAAGCTTATATGATCAAATTTATTACTGTATTTTTTAAGTATTTTTTTAGAATTTATATCACCGTAATCAATAAAAGTGATTTTTTTTATATAGTTATGTTCGAGGAGTTTTAAATAAAGGCTAAGCTCCCGGTCTAAAACTCCATTTATTTTCCAAGTGCTAATACTTACACCATATGTCATTAATACTGCTAAATTCAATTGATCATACTAATTTGAAAGACAAATGTATCTTACTTGTTTAGGTATTTCTCGAATCAATTGAAAAGCCTCGTTTGAGGGAATATTTTCATATAAATTTCTATAATAATTGTCTGTATTTAAAGTTTTAGCAATATTTATATTCAATAAATTAAATCTTGGAATTTTATTCTTATCAAATGACTCAACTAAATATTTAAAATAAAATCCTTTATGAATTAGGGTCTTTAGGTGATTTATGAATATTTCCATTTTGTTATCGTTAATTATTATCTCAGGATGAATTTCTATTAAAATATTTAACTTATTAAAATGTTGTAAATTATCTATTATAGATTTTACAACTTCAACTTCATAGCCCTCTATATCCATTCTTATCAATTTTAATTTTTTTAGGTCTAAAAACTTAGAATTGACAATATCTTTAAATGTAATTGATTTTATTTTTTTGGAATTAAATTTTGAATTATTCCCCACAACTCTTGATAAATTTGATTCTTTAGTCTCTAAAAAATTTACAACTGATTTTTTATTAGAAATTATATTTTCATATAATTTTATCTTAGGTAATAAAAAGGAAATGTTTCTTTTTAACAGCATTAAATTTCTTGAATCTGGCTCTATTAGGATTAATTTTCCACTCTTACCTACGATATTAGATTCAATCTGTGGAAAATATCCAATATTAGAACCACAATCAATTACATGATCACCTTTTCTTAATAATTTAGATATTAGATAACATTTATCTTCTTCTCTTGAACCATAAAATATGAGGACTCTATTAATATCTTTAAGATTATTATTAAGAAATAATTTACCAAAATTAATTTTGTATAATGAAATATTTTTATTTAAAAATTTAGATAGATAAAAAATAAATATATTTTTTATACTTAATTTATTTAAACGGTAAAAAAAAAATTTAACTTTTTTGGTAATTGAAATTTCAATTTTTTTTATTCTACGATTGTTAGTATAATTATTAATTGACATTAAATATTTATCATTATTTATTAATTTATTTAATAGATTAGAATGATAATCATATAAGTCAGAGGAGCTAACAGACTTCCTTACTAAGAAAAAATCATTTTTCTTTTCCCAGATATCAAAAAAGTCTTTAACTTCAATTATATTTTGATTTTTGTAATTGATATAAACAAGGCTCAATGACTCCTGGTCAGCAAACCATAGTAAGTCATAATTTTTTAACTTATGTTTGACTTTTTCAATAAATTTTTTGGCAGACAAATTATTTTTTAAAATAATAAAACCACCTTTGATTAAACCATAATAATTAGTTCCTAATGGGCCAATTGTTTTTGGTAAATCAGGATTTATTAAGTCTTTTTCGGCAGAAAAAAGAGTTATGTCTTTCTTACATTTAGTTTTTAAGTATTTATCGATTTGACCAACACAAATGGAGTTTGCATCCGTATACAAAAAATAATCAAATTTCATTTTATTTACAAATGCTTTATTTAATAAGTAAATCCTCCTATTAGTACAATAACCTTTTAATTGTTCATAATTGTGAAACTCTTTTGAGGTAAAAATACATTTTAAATTTTTAAGTTTTTTTAATACAGTTTTATCAAACTCATTAATGTTGACAAATTCACACAGTATTTGAAAGTTTTGATTATATTGAGATATTGATTGATATAATTTATAAAAATCTTCAATAAAATTACTACTAACTGTTGTTGTTATAAGAATCTTCATTAGTTTAATAAGTCTTTGAACCCTTTTGCAAAATTCATATTTTCTTCTTTTTGAAAAACGTATAAATTATTTTTTTTTTGCATAAAGTTCAAATTCATAAAGCTATATATTTTATTAATTACATCTAATAATAATCTAAAAATGACTAATTTAGAATAATTTGGAAGATAATTTCCAAAATTTTCAAAAAAAATAATTCTATAATTTAGAAATTTTAACATAAAATTAATTTCTTGGGGGGAATAAAAAATATCATCCATAGGCTGAAATTTTTTCTTATTGAAAAGTATTTTTCCTATATTAATTCTATTAAAATTAGGAGTTGTAATTATTAGTTTTCCATTTTTATTTAATAAACTAGATATAAACAAGAGTTCGTTAAAGGGATTAGAAAAGTGCTCTAAAACTTCAGATAATATAATTATATCATATTTTTTTGTTAGTAATTCTCTATTAGTAAAGAATTCAATACCAGGATTTAGAATTTTAGCATTATTGATAAGCTCCTCAGCAAAATCATACCCTTCACAATGATATTTTTTTTTAATATGTTTAATCAAATATCCATTGCCACAACCATAATCTAAAATAATTCCACTATGATTTATTTTTTTTAAAGTTTCGTAAATTTTAATGTAATGCTCATCTGGCATTATAATTTTTTTAGGAATTTTATTATAATTTTGAGATAAGGTTTTGTCTGAATTCATCTTTATAAAGCTGATTTTTTAAATCATTAAGGTTATTAAAATATGACTCTATTTTTATATCTTTTTGCATAGGAGAACAAGCATAGTACTTCCTACCTAATTCTTTTGCGAGCATAAATAAAGATGAAAAATCACCAATTATGATTTGACAACTTTTTATAAATTCATAGTCCGAAAATTCCATATCTGCCCGTAAATCGATTTGATTTGTCAGAATTTTATAATTATTATTTTTAATTTCTTGCGGGTGCAATGAAACTAAAATTTTTTTTTTAAATTTTTTAGATATTTCATTTATTAATAAATCAAACTTATAAATAAATGATTTATCATAAAGAGACGTAAGGGGCCTTACATAACCTATATCATAAAATTTAATTTTATTCTTATGTGATAAATTAAATATATTGTTTTCATATTTTATAAACTTTGCTTTTTTACACTTATTTTCTAAATATAATTTATAAATTTTTATATTTGTTATAAAGATAAGTGGATAAGAAAATTTTAAATCTTGGTATACAGACTGGAAACCTTTTACCGATTTAAATTTATTCCTAAGTCCAATAAGAATACAAGTAATGTATGAACCGCCTTCTTCAAAATAAAAATGTTTATTATCAGACTTTATTAAATCTAATTGTTGCTCAAACACTAAACATTGTTTATGAATATTCATATAAAAAATACTTGAGCTAAAGGCTTTTTTTATTAACCATAAATAATCGCGAATACTAAAAAAAAATATTTTCTTTTTAAGTTTAATATCATAAGCAAGTAAACATTTTGGAACTTGAGCTCTAATAACTTTATTACTTATAAAAATTCTTTTTTTTTGTTTTACATGTTCAATATCATCGAAGACATACAACTTTGATGGTAAAAATATTCCCAACAAACCGAGATATCTTAATTTGTATAGAAATAAGAAGAGATAAAATTTCAGATTTTTTATTTGTTTTATTTTATAATAAAATTTGTAAATATTTATTGAGTCATCAATATTTGAAAGTAATTTTGAGTAATAAGTATCGAAAAATAAATTTTTATTTAATTGTTGTTTTTCAAGATATAATTTTCTTTCTACACCTTTCAGTATATAGTTTTTAAATTCTAATGAATGTATTTGTAAAAAAGAAAACATCTGTAAATATTACTATTGGTATAGAAGCATCAAACTTAAATTCAGGTGGGGGATTAACACACCTTCAGGAAATTCTTAACAATTTTAATATTAATAATAATAGAAATATATGTAAAATTTATGTTTGGAGCAATAATAATACCTTATCAAAAATTGCTGATGGGAAATTTATACATAAATTAAGTAATTTTTATTTAGAAAGAAATATCTTTCTTAGATTTTTTTGGCAAATTTTTATGTCAAATGGAGAATTTAAAAAAAAAAAAATGTGATATCATCTTGGTTCCAGGTGGAACATATTTAGGTTTTTTTAAAAATATTGTATCAATTTCACAAAATTTGTTACCATTTACTGAAGAATATAAAAAATATGGTATTAGAAGTATATATTACTATAAATTCTTAATTTTATATTTTTTACAAAAACATACTTTTAAGAAATCTAAGACCGTAATTTTTTTAACAAAATATGCAAAAGAAATAATTACTTCAAAGGTTGAAATTAAACAATTTACGATAATCCCTCACGGAATTAATAAAAAATTTATCAGTAATAAAAAAAAGAAAATTAAAAGAATAGAAGAATATAATTCTACTAAAAAATTTCAATTAACTTATGTTTCAAATATAGACGTGTATAAAAATCATTTAAATTTGATAAATGCATTTAATAAAATATCATCTAAGTATAATTTGCATTTAAATTTAATAGGTAAGATTCATCCTGCTATGAAAAAATTTTTTAAAAATAATATATTAAGTATTTTGAATGATAATATTACTCTTAATAGCTCTTTAAATTATGAAGATATGCATAAAGTTTATGAAAAGACAGATGGTTTTATATTTTCATCAAGCTGTGAGAATATGCCAAATATTTTATTGGAAGCAATGGCTTCAAGCTTACCCATTGTTTCTTCAAATCATAGACCTATGATTGATATTTTAAATGAAGATTACATATTTTTTAATCCTCAAAATGAATTAGAAATATATTACTCGATAGAAAAATTAATCAACAAAGATTATAGATTAAAAACTTCTAATACGTCTTATAACCTCTCTCAGAATTATAGTTGGAATCAAACATCTAATGACATTTTTAAATGTTTGTGTGATAATCTAAATTAAATGAATAAAATTTTAATAACTGGCTGCGCTGGATTTATTGGATTCCACCTTTGTAATTTATTTTTAAATAGAAAATATAAAGTTGTTGGAATTGATAATTTTACTAGTTCATATCCAAAATTTCACAAAAAAAATAGAATGAATATCCTTAAAAAACATCCTAATTTTAAATTTTATAACATGTCCGTATCATATATTAAAAACATAACTCAGAAAGATTTCAACTTAATCATTCATTTAGCTGCAGAAGCTGGTGTTAGGGCTTCTTTAAAAAATCCAATTAAATTTGTAAATCAAAATATCAGTAATACTATTAGGATTTTTGAATTTGCAAAGGACAATAATATTAGTAAAGTTTTTTATGCATCCTCAAGCTCTATTTATGGAGAAAATAATATTTATCCTTCAAAAGAAAAAGATGGATTTAATAAGCCCCTTTCAATTTACGGGTTAACTAAATCAACAAATGAGTTAACTGCATACTATTATAAAACTGTATTTAATATTTCTTCTATTGGATTTAGATTTTTTACTGTTTACGGTCCTTTTGGAAGACCAGATATGTCGATAAATATTTTTTTTAATTCTTTAGTAAAAAATAATTTTATTAAGTTGAGTCACTTTGGTAATATCAGAAGAGATTACACATACATAGATGATATAACTAATTATATCTATGCTAGTTATATAAAAGCAAAAAAACTTAAAAAATTTCAATTAGTGTTTAACATAGGTGGACAAAAAAACATTTTATTAAAAGATTTAGTTAAATTAATGGAAAAAATAACTTCTTGTAGAGCTAAAATTAAAGGTACTATAAGAAATAAGTTAGATCCGCTTACTAGCTTAGCCAGTAACACAAAGATTAAAAGATTTACAGGTAAAAGCTTTCATACTTCATTAGAAGTAGGATTAAAAAAGACTTATAAACAATTTAATAGCTATTAAAATTTAAAGTTAAATCTCTCTAAATAATTTGTAGAAAATCCAATTTGGAAATCATCTATGGTCTTCCTCTTCTCATCCCTATTATAATTAATAAAACCTATTTTATGCATTTTTATTCCTCTTTTTTGTAATTCTTCAATAGCCCTGAACTGAGTAAGATGTCCTAAATTATTAATGATTTTATTGGGATATAAATAAGTCCCAGATGAGTAATAGGACTCATCTTTAGTAAAATTTATTAGTGCTCCCGATATAAATTTTTTTTTGTATAGAATATAAACCAAAAAAGCATTTTTTTTTTTTATTTCATTATACTGCATATCCCATGATTTATCTGACCTTGTTTTTCTTCCTGCACTTATAAAATGAATTTTTTTATATTCGTTCCAAATTTTTTTATTATCTGAGTCAAGTATTAAGATATCTAAATTTTTATGTTTATTGATAACGAGAGATTTATAACTTTTTCTTAAATTATTTTTTATGAATTTAATATTTTTTTCTAAATCGACAAATAAATCATATGTAATAAAATTTGATGTTGAAAACTTAAACAAAAGAAAATTGAAAATTTTTAGGTTTTTTCTTTGATAGCTAGTAGAAAAATTTAATTCGATTAAATATTCATTTTTTAAATCAATAAAAAATTTTATGAGAGATTTAGAAATATTTTTTTCAATACTAGAAAGGCATTTATCTGAAAAGATCGGGGGGACTATTGATGTTAAGTTATTAGAAAAGAATTTAATACTATCTTGATCATTTTTAATACAAAATAAGGGTAATATAGCTACTGGCAAACTATTGCTTAGAATTATAAAAGATAAATCACTAATATTGAATTTATTACCTTTATAGTACTCAAAATGATAGTCAATTACTGATGATTTATAGTCTAAAGGAAGGTAGTCCAAATTCTTTTCAAATGATTCCCATAACAAATATTCATCAGTTCTAAATATATGAAAAATTTTATTTTTATTTAATAATTTAATAATTTTACTAATCATGATTGAATATGATTCCAATTTAACGCAGTGCCAATTTTTATATTTTTTGATGCGTAAAAATTAATTACTTTTTTAAAATATTTAGGCTCTAAACCATATCCAGGTCTTACAATTACTAAATTTTTGCTAGAAAATTTTTCTCCTTTTTTTATTTTTTCTTTAACATAGATAGAACGTCGAAATTTAATTGAGTTTCTCTTTTCGCTATTTGTAGGGCCAAAGTAAACTTTACCTAATGATTTATAAGTTCTATTAACATTTTTTATCATTCCCTCAAATTCTTTAGGTTCTAATGAAAAAAAACTATCTATGCCACCATTTTTTCTAGAAATTGTAAGATGTTTTTCAATTATCTTAGCACCTAAGGAAGTTGATACAATAGCAGGTATATTTGATAGAGAATGGTCAGATAAACCAGAAAATATATTTAATTTTTTATTAATGTATTCAACTGATTGAAGATTTGCTTCTTTAATATCACTAGGATAACTACTAGTACATTTCAAAATTATAATTTTAGAATGATATTTTTTTATTATTGAAATAGTTTCTTTTAGATCATTCAATTTAATCATTCCACTAGAAATAATTATTGGCTTTTTAGTTTTAGCAATTTTTTCTATAAGTGGGTGATGAGAATTTTCAAAAGAAGCAATTTTATAAACAGGAACATTAAATGTTTCTAAAAAATCAACTGAGGTTTCATCAAAGGGAGTGCTAAAGCACAAAATATTTTTTTTTTTGGCATAATTGAATATTTCTTTATGCCAATCCCAAGGAGTATGGGCTTCTTTATAAAGATCAAAAAGAGTTCTATTTTTCCATATATTCTTACCTTTAACTACAAATTGACTACTATTAATATCTAAAGTTAGTGTTTCAGGTTTATACGTCTGGATTTTTATGGCATCAGCTCCTATATTTTTAGAGATATCAATTAATTTTAAAATATTCTTTATTTTGCCATTATGATTTCCAGATAGTTCAGCAACTATTAGTGGTTTGGAATCTTTTGAAACTAAATATTTACCAATTTTAAAATTTCTCATATTTTTTTTCTAAAGAGTAAATGACTATCTTTTGTTTCAATCAACCTGAAATCAAGTTTTTTCAAAAGTCTCGTAGATTTAATATTAACCAATAATGTAATAGCATTTAAAAATAAAAAATTATGGTTTTGTTTAATTTTAAGTTTTTTAAATGAAGATATAATCGATTGTTTCATAATTCTTTTTCCATGAAATTCTCTAATTAACATATAATTTAAATAATAATTCTGATTATTTATTTTATCATATCTGATATAACCAATAATTCTGTTGTTACTTTGTATTGTATATATAATAAGTTTATTTTTATTAATATTAAACCACATCTTATGTTCATTAATACTAATAACTTTATTATTTAAAGAATTTCTCCTAACATAAAATAAATTTTTTAGGTATCTTAAAGAGCTTAGTTCATTTGGGGATAGTTCATTCAACCTTATCAACTTAGTCTATTTCAATAACGATAATAAATTTGAAATTTCCTTATCACTTTTATTTATCTTACCTACTAACTTTAAAGTTCTATCTGGGTTAGATACCATAGAAAGTCTTAAAAGATCCATCCAATTTATATTATTTTTAGATCTAGTTTTTTCAATTTTATCAATGACTCCTAGATATTTTTTTATATTAGCGTTATTAGATTGATTAATATTCAATTTAAATAATAGTTTTGCAAATTCTAAATCTTTAAGTGTATTGATATCCTGATTTTCATGTCTTTTTATCAACATACCGTAACTTTTATTTGTAAAGATTTTTGATTTTTTCAGCCAATTTTCTTTTGTAGATAAGTATAATTGACCAGAGTCATGATAAAATTCTGATTTTGTATATTTACTTGTATTATCAAAATTTTTTCCTACAACAATTTTATTATTTTTATTTAATAAAAAGTTTGAAAAAGGATTTGAGTTATATTCACCAATTGATAATAGGTAACTCATTTTTTTTGGCTCAAATAGCTTAACAGCTTTTATAATATTTTTAAAATTTATAAGAGGTGAAGAAGGATAAATACACATAACTTCATCAAATACGTAATTGAGATCAATCAAGTTTTTGCAAGCATTTGAAATCACATCTATTGTGCTAACGTTATCACTAGAAAGTTTCTTATCTCTTAGAAAAGGAATAGTTGCACCGTATTGCCTTGAAATAGAAGCAATTTTCTTTGAATCAGTGCTAACAAATATATGATCGAATTTCTTTGACCTTATTGCTGCTAAAATTGAATAAGAAATTAAAGGCTGATCATAGAATTTAACAATATTCTTATTTTTGATTCTTTTACTACCTGATCTCGCAGGGATGATGGCTATTCTTCTCATTTAGATAAATCTACTATAGTTTTTGAAATATACCTTAAGTCTTTTAAATTTAAATCAAAGTAAAAAGGAATACTAATAACTTTTTTGTAAAACTTCTCTGAATTTGGAAAATCAGAATAATTAAAATCATATCTCTTTTTATAAAAAGGCTGCCTATAAATTGGAATATAATGAACTTGTAGTTTAATGTTTTTACTCATCATTTTTTTAAAAAATAAAATTTTTTCACTATTTTTTTTAAAATCTACTAGTAAAGGATATAAATGAAAACCATTAGATACATTGTTTTTTGTAACCGGTGGTATTATATGATCATAATTTTTGAAGTAATTATAATAAAATTTATAAATATAATTTTTTTTCTTCAGAGATTTATCAAGATTATCTAATTGTGAGATGCCTAAGGCACATTGAAAGTCAGTTAATCTATAATTATAACCAAGATTCCTCATTTCATATTGCCAGAGACCTTTTCTCATTATCCTTTTATTTTTTTCCATTCCATGAGATCTGAGCATTTTAATTTTTTTAAATAAATTTAATTTATTTGTGAGAATAGCCCCTCCCTCTCCAGTAGTAATATTTTTTACAGGATGAAAACTTTGAACAGCGATATCGGCATACTTTGTTGAATAACCTTTATCTTTTTTAAAACTCGCACCTAAAGCATGGCAGTTATCATTAATTGTGGAAAAGTTATACTTTTTTGATAAATAGCTAATTGACTCCCAGTCAGCAGGGTGCCCAGCATAATCTACTACAATTAACGATTTAATTTTTGTATTTTTATTTTTATAAAACTTTAACTTATCTTCTAGCTTGTTAACATCTATACAATAGTTGACTAGATTAATATCAACAAAGTCTACATTAGCATTATTATATAGAATAGCATTAGCTGTGCTAAGAAAAGTAATAGGAGTTGTAAGTACGATATCGTTCTTTTTCCAATTTAAAGCAATACCTGCTAGATGTAAGGCCGCTGTTCCATTATTAACCACCATGCAATATTTTGATTTTGTATATTGTGAAAGTTTTGATTCAAATTTATTTACGATATTCCCCTGTGTAATGTATTCACTATTGAGTACATTTATAACTTCCTTAATGTCATTTTTGGTAATATTTTGTTTGCTATAATTAAACAATAAATTTAGTGATTTTTAATTAAGTTTTTTATATCAAGATCATTCAGATAATTTTTATTATCAAAACTGTTATATGAGAAGGGCTTTTCTACCTCTTTGCATTTTTTAGAGGATATATCTTTTTTGATATAATTAGGTATTTTAGAAAATTGATGTTTATGAAGTATTATAAATTTATCCTTATACTCATAATTAGCATTAGTATCTGATTTAGAAACTAGTTCCTCATGCACTTTTTCACCAGGCCTAATACCAATAATTTTTAATTTATTAGCATTATTTATTGACCTTGCTAAGTCTACAATTTTATATGATGGCATCTTGGGAATAAATAATTCAGATCCATTCATACTTTCAAGAGAATTAAATACAAAATTTACACCATCATCTAAAGTGATATTAAATCTAGTCATTTCTAAATTCGTTATTGGGAAAAACCCTTTATCTTTATGTTTCATAAATAAAGGAATTACAGATCCATTACTTCCAAATACATTTCCATATCTTACAACAGAAAATTTTGTTCCATCTGCGCCTGAATAAGAGTTAGACGCTAAAAATAATTTATCGGCACAAAGCTTTGTAGCTCCATATAAATTTATCGGAGCGACAGCCTTATCAGTGCTAAGAGCAACTACTTTTTCTACATTGTTTTTAAGAGATGATGAAATTACATTTTGGCTCCCTAAGATATTAGTTTGAATTGCCTCAAAAGGATTATATTCAGAAATAGGAACATGTTTAATAGCAGCAGCGTGAACTACAAAATTTACATCTTTAAGAGCTAAGTCTAATCTCTTTTCATCTCTAATATCACCAAGAAAGTATCTTAAATTTGAATATTTTTTTGCAGTCCATTCTTTCTGAAGATTAAAGTGTTTTTGCTCATCTCTACTAAAAATAATAATTCTTTTAAATTTATAATTATTTATAAGAAAGTTTATAAAATGTTTACCAAACGAGCCTGTGCCTCCAGTGACTAGTATTGATTTTTTTTCATATTTTTTATTCATAACTTAATAATTTTATTAAATTTATTCGATAAGGTGTTCCTGTGTGAAACAAATATAATTGTTTCAATAAAATTACAATTTAAAAGATTGTTTAATAATTTTTTTTCAGTTTCTATGTCTAAATTACTTGTTGATTCGTCTAAAATTAATAATTCTGGCTTTCTATAGAGAGCTCTAGCAATAGCAAGCCTTTGTTTTTGTCCTACGCTTAATTTATTAGCATTTTCTCCAATATTTGAATGTATATCTTGATCTAATGAGTCAACAAATACAGATAAATCAGAAATCTCAAGGCATTCTCGTAAAAAATTTTCGTCAATATTTTCTTCAAATAAAACTATATTTGACATTAAAGTTCCGTCCAAAAAAAAATTTTCTTGAGAGACATAAGATAAAGAATTATAAAAACTATAAATATCATTATTGATATCATTTCCATTTATTGTTATCTCACCATTACTTGGCTTTATAAATCCCGTTAATAAATTAATTAAAGTTGATTTACCGCTGCCTGATTGACCTTTAATTAATAATTTGTCACCCTTAATAATTTCATAATTAAAATTATTAATAATATTTTTTCTTCCATAACTAAAATATAAATTTTTAATACTTATTTTATTGACCTTCATTTTACTTTTTGAGTTTAAGAAAGACTCAAAATTGATGTTGCTGGAATTAGAATCTATAATTTCAGTCTTTATTTGTTCATAAGTATTGTAATAGTACCTTAAACTTGTGATTTGTTGAAAGACACTTGATAATGTTGGTAGTAATTTTCTTAAAATTAAAGCAATTAAAGCAACAACTGGTATAATCTCAATCATTTCAATTTGATTTATTACTACCATAGAATATAAAAATACTAACCCAATAAGGTATGCTATAATTTCTACAAATGCCGGTGGAATATTTGATAGTAATGAAATTCCAAGAATTGATTTAACATATTTTTTAGATATTTTAATAATTCTCTCTATAAAAAAATTTTTAGCATCATAAATTTTAATATTTTTATATTGTTCAAAGGCTTCAGAAGAAATAATAAGTGATTTTTCAGAAAATATAGGAAGTTGAGCACCAAATTCATCAATTTTTTTTCTTATAGATCTGTATAAAAAAATCATAAAAATTGCACAAGCACTTACAAAAATTAGTGAATTTTGTGTAAAGTTTATCAAAACTAACGGTAGAAAAATTATGATAGTAATAATATCACCTACTAATTTAATAAAAGGTCCAAAAAATCCAACACAGGCGTTATGAATATGATCTCTAATTTTCGAGGTAATTTCTTTTGTATTTACATTAGTAAAATAAGTAAGAGATTTACTGAGATAATAATTAAAATAATTAATATATGTTACTTGCCATATATCATAAATTACCTTTCTTTCATACCATTTCAGGAAAACTCTAAAAAATTGGCTAAAAACTACAAATGTGAGGGATATAAATATTAAAACTTTTAAAAGAGATACTTTGTCTAAATCAAAATAATTAGCAAAAATTATAATTTTATCATACCCAAGGAGCTCCTTAGACTCTGAAGTAATTACTAAAAAAGGATAAATTGATAGAATACTTGCCATCTCTAAAATAGCATTAATTATTTGAAATAAAATTAATAATAAAACACTTGCCTTATATTTAGGTAAATTCCGAAAAAATAAAAAAATATCCTCAAACATTAATATTATTTAAATAAACCTTTAATAATTTTTAAGTATTTAGATTTATAGATTTCATTAAAGTCAATTAATTGGCATATGATTAAATATTTTACATTTTTTGATTTTTTGAGTTTTAAGTCAAAGTAAAGTAATGGGTAATATAAATATTTCAAAATAAATCTTATTGAATTGATAAAATTTAGTAATCGATTAAAGTTAGTATACTGATCCTTAGCATATTGGGACAATATTTTTTTATAAAGGTGATTATTTCCACTAGAATTATTTAAAATTTCCCATCTAGCATTTTCAAATAATCCAAGATTAAATAAAATTAAGCATAACTTAGTTAACTGCTCTTCAGATTTTGTTTTTTTATTTATATAAACTACTAAACCCTCAATATATTTATCTTTGAATTTACTTAAAGTTAAGTTCGATATAAATTTAAAACCATTATTATTCATTATCTGGTTAATATTTACGAAATTATCAGTATCTTTATATATTTCTTCATAATAATGATTAGTTATTATGACTGAGCATTCTCTCATCAAATCTTGGTTATCAAAAAAAAAATCAAGCTCTGAGCCTTGGATGTAAACAGATAACAAATCAAATGAAATATTATCAATACCTATATCTTTATATTTTTTAGGAGTTACGGGTATGATCTCTTTTAAAGAATATACATTATCAGTTCTATATCTTTGAATAATATCCATATTTGCTTTATACAAGGAAGACGACCTTTCATCCTCATTTAAATAAAGACTGCCTCTAGAAGTATGGATTATTTCATTAAAGATTTTTAGAGTTTTATAATTTTTTACTTCATGCTTAATCAAATCTTTTTCTCTAGCATCTATAACAAAATAATTAGTGTTACTATTCAGATAAAAATTATTAATATTATTATAAGGAACGCCACCAATAAGCAAAAAATTAAAGGATAATTCTTTAAAACTATACATTAAGTTGTTATAAACAATTAAATTTTAATTCTCAAATTTATAATTTTATGACAAATAAAACCACTCAGTTTAATTGGCCACCTAAAAGAATATTTAATGATTTTCCTAAAAATGAAAGTTTTATTTATAAAAAAAATAAGCACGGATATCCTATCGTTGTCGAACAGTTTGAAAACTTCATAAAAAATTATTTTAAAGTTAAATTTTGTTTATCCCTTAATTCTGGTACATCTGCTCTTCAAGCAGCTTTTTTTTGTTTAAGATTAAAAAAAAAAGATGAAGTAATAGTTCCTAATATTACTTTTCATGCAACTGTAACTCCTTTGTTGAATTATCCATCAAAAATAGTTTTTTGTGATAGTGAAGAAGAAACTGGAAATATTTGCATTAAAGATTTGGAAAAGAAAATAACATCTAAAACAAAAGCTGTAGTGATTACTCATTTATGTGGTCATGCTTGTGATATGAACAAAATAATTCAACTAAAAAAAAAATACAAATTTACTCTGATCGAAGATTGCTCTCATTCACACCTATCAAAATATAATGGAAAATTGTTAGGCACATTTGGTGATTTATCAATCTTTAGTATGGATACTAATAAAATATTATCCACTGGCGAGGGGGGATTTCTTTTAACAAATAATAAAAATTACTTTATTCAATCTTTACTCACTTCTGACTTTGGTGCAAGGCTTAGTTCTAACTTACCAAAAAAAATTTTAAATGATTTTGGAGATACCGGCTTGGGTTTCAAACATCGAATACACCCTTATTCTGCTTTTATTGGTCTTAGAGAATTTAAAAAGCTTAAAAAATACATCAGGCATAGACATAAAAAATTAAATTATTTATCAATTAAAATTTCAGAATGTGTTGGATTAAAACCACCATCTACAAAAAATTATGCTGATAGAGGTGCATATTATAGCTATAGGCCTTTTTTTGATAAAAAAAAATATTCTAATCTAACTCTAAATAAATTTATTAATTTGGTTAATAAAAGTGGCTTAGATATTAGAAAGTCAGGAAATAAACCACTTCACATGTTGCCTATTTTTAGAAAAAATAAAAAATGTATAATTAAAGAAAAAAGTTTAATTTGCTCTAAAACTTTCTATATGAATACATTTTCCCTTCCTACTTTTACTTTTGAGGGATATGATTTAATTGATAAGTACATTAAAGTGTTTCAAAAAATTGAAAATAAATATGCAAAAAAAAATCCAAAATAAAATTAATTTTTATAAAGAAAACGGTTACTGTATATTAAAATTATTAGATATTTCAGATATTAACTATATCGAAAAAAATATAACAAAATTAATTTTTCCAGAAAAAAAAAATAAAAATAAATTGATTGAAAATTACCATAAATTGGTAAACGATGATTATACTCATAACCAAAAAATGGACTCCTCAAAAAGATATATTAAACTTAATAAAAAAATAAATTGTAAGCTTAGAGGTGAATTTTTAAAAATTATTACTAAATCATATTGGGGCCATAGTAAATTTGATCTTTTTTGGGTTGGAAATACTAAGAAGGGAGAATTAAAGAAGAATCACACAGGTTTTAGAATTTCTAGACCACAAAATAATATAAAATCAGATGACTCTGCTGGGGTTCATATAGATAGAAACATAGGAGGAGAGCTAAGAAAAGAAGCAGATTTGGTAATAACTATGTGGATACCAATAAAAGGTTATTCTAAAAATTATACTTTAAGAATAGCACCCAAAAGTCATAAAATAAATCACTCTGTTGCCTTTAAAAAAAATTCTAAAATTACTCCTGTAATTTCAAAAAAATATGAAAACAAATTTAGTTTTATTAGACCTAATATGAAGAAAGGTGAAGTTATGATAATAAATCCAAATTTACTTCATGGAGGTAGCACCAATAAAGGATCTAAGTCTAGGGTAAGTCTAGATATAAGAGCAATAAACTTAAAAAAAATTAAAAATATTGTTAATTAACTTGGGCACCGAACTAAAATTCATACAAAATCTCCATAATTCTACGAAAAGGGAATATTTAAAACGTATGGTTAATAATAAAGTATTATGTTCAAAAAAGGCTAGAAAATTTGGTTTTAATTATTGGGATGGGGACAGAAAATATGGCTATGGAGGATATAAGTACATCAAAGATAGATGGAAACCATTGGCTATAAAATTAATTAAAAGATATCAACTTACAAGTAACTCAAAAGTTCTAGATTTAGGATGTGGAAAGGGATATTTACTTTATGAAATAAAGAAATTATTACCCAAGATTAAAATTGTAGGGTTAGATATATCAAAATATGCAATTAAAAATTCACATGAAGATATAAAAAATAATCTTCATGTATATGATATTAGAAAAAAACTCAAATTCCAAAAAAAAGAATTTGATTTATTATTATCTTTAGGCACTCTACACAATTTTCACCTTGATGAGATTATTAAAGCTATAGATGAAATAGCTAGAGTTTCAAAAAAGTCTTATATAATGGTTGAAAGTTTTAAAAATGTTAATGAATTATTTAATTTACAATGTTGGGCACTAACATGTAACACATTTATAAACTCTAACTCATGGGTATCTCTAATCAAGAAATTTAATTCTATCGATTATGAATTTATTTATTTTAGATAAACAACTTGTGTAAAATATTTATATTTGGATCTTCTGGACATTTAGGTAAATTTATTATTAAAAAAATTAATAGCAATTTAGCTAAAGTGCATTGCTATTCAAGTAAGTATAAAAAAAAGTATTTTAATTTATTAGATATTAAGACATATGGTGTATGTAGTAAAATAGGTAAAGATGATATAGTCATTTTTTTATCCTCAGTGTCAGATAAAAATGAAGTCAATATAAATTATCAGTTTCAAAAAAAATTAAATTCATACTCAAAAGATTTTTTAAAAAAACTATCTGCCAAATCATGTATGATAATATTTCTCTCCTCAGTAGAAGTTTTCAATGGTACAAAAAATGGCTATAAATCAAACTTTAAACCAAAACCAATCAGTAAATACGGTGTTTTAAAATATGATATTGAAAAATTTATTATTAAAAATTTTGGCAAATATTTAATTATTAGATCAGGATGGGTTATTACCCAAGTAAATTCAAGAAATAGGTGTATAATTTATAATACTTATACAAATATGCTCAAGGATGAGTGTAAATATGCCATTGATAACTATATTTCATTATTATCTATAGATGACCTCTCAGAATTTATTTATAAAATTATTAATGATAAAATAAGTTATTCAGGTATTTTACACTTATCTACCATTGAAAAAATATCCAGAAATGATTTGGCAAAATTAATAATTAAGAATTCTAAAAATAATACTCTTTCATATAAAAAAGTGATGAATAAAGATTTGAATTTTAACTTACCCAAAAATAATTTTTTAATAAACGATAAAATTGATTATTCATTATCAAGAAATAAATTGATTAAGTTAATAGAAGATAAAATTAAAAATCTTGATAAGATGTTCGTATGAATGAAGTAATTTTTAATCAGAAATCAATATTTGATATTAAAGTTAGTGATATTAATTTTTTAAAAAGAAAATGTAACTCAAGCAATAGGGGTAGATTCAGAATTTGTTTACACAATAATATTAATCACAATACACAAGAAATGGTGATATGTCATAAAAAAAAATCATACATTCATCCTCATAAACACCCTCATGGTATTAGTGAGTCCTATCACATGATCAGAGGAAGGATGAAAATATTTTTTTTTGACAATAAAGGAAATATATTTAATCAATTAGAATTAAGAACTAATTCAAATACATATCCTTTTTTATATAGGATTTCTAAACCAATATATCATTTAATATATCCATTGTCTGATTATACAATCTATCATGAGGTAACAACTGGGCCATTTATAAAAAAGAAAAATGTAATTTTTGCTAAATTTGCTCCAAGTGAAAATAGCTCTGTTAAAGACATAAGTAATTTTTTAAGAAAATATAATATAAAATGAAAAATATTATTATAGGTAGTAGTGGTTATATTGGTAGTAAAGTAAGTAATATTTTACAAGACAAAGATACTCTAAAATTACATTCAAAAAACTTTGATTTAAATTCAAATATAAATAAAAATAAGTATTTAAAATTTTTTAAAAGTTCAAATATTTTATATGCAGCTGGTATTAAAAGAACGAAGAGTCTAAATTACGATAGTTTTTATAAAAATATCGATCAGTTTAGTAGATTTTTAGATGTAACAAATAACTACAAACCAAATAAAATTATCTTATGTAGTTCTATTGAAGTTTATGGCAGGCCTAAATCAAGACTAAATGAGAAATCAATAATAGAGCCTCTCAATACATATGCTCAAGCTAAGATACTACAAGAAAAATTATTAAAATATTATTCAAAAAAGAACAAGTTTTCTTATGTCATAATAAGAATTCCTGGAATTTATGGGAAAGGAGATAACTCTGGAGTAGTAAATAAGATTGTTTCAGCAAGAAAAAAAACTAAAAAATTTACTATTTTTGGTAGTGGGAGTCAAAAGAGGGATTACGTTTATGTAGATGATTTAAGTTACATTATTAATTTATTATTAAATAAAAATAGTGTAATGAACAAAACAATCAATATTTGTACTGGAAAATCTTTTACTATTAAACAAATTATAGGATTTATTGAAAGGCAATTTGATACAAAACTATTTATAGATAAGAGCAATAATAATCATGATAAATTCGATCTAGTTTTTAATAGTAAATTAATAAAAAGTATTATTAAAAATTATAAACTACAAACAATAGATAAGTTTAATTTCAAAAAAGAATATGGGAATTAAAAAAAAAATATTAATTATTGGGTCATCAGGCTATCTTGGTATGCGACTATGTAAATATTTAAAGAATGAAAATCTATATTTAAGTTCAAGAAAATCAAATAAATCTTTTATTGATTTAGAAAAAAAAGAATTTCCCAATATTGGAAAATTTGATGTAATTATAAATTGTGCAGGAGTTTCAAAAATAGATATATGTGAAAAACTTAATAATAAAGTTGATTACATCAATTTTTTATCAAGTCACGATATAATGAATGAGTACAGTAATGATGATACACAGCTTATAAATATTTCATCAAGCCATGTTTTTGATGGGTCAAAAGAACGATTTAATGTAAGTGAAGCTAGAAATCCATTAAATTATTATGGTTATACTAAAATAAAATTAGAAGACATAACTTTAAATTATAAAGGATCTATAGTTAGAGCTCCAAAGATAGTTGATAATTATTTCCCAAGGTTTGCTGACTGGTATGAGAAATTAAGAAATAATGAGCAAATAATTGCAGCATCTGACTTGAAAGTATCATTGATTCACGTAAATGAATTTTGTGAGTTAATAAAAGAGATTATTAAGTATGGGGAAAGAGGTATTGAACAGATTTCATCAAATAGATCAATATCCTATTATGATTTAGCTAAAAATTTAGCCAAAAACTTTGAATTTAATTATGATTTGATTAAACCTTTTAAAATAAATGAAAAAACAAATAACCTCTATGGAGAAAACTGTTCTCTTCATCAAACTAGAATAGCAAGTTTAGTGAATAAGAAGTCAAATCTAGAAATCTTTGATAATTTGAAATTAAATTAAATTAAATGTCATTAAAGATTATTGTTCATTTTATAAGAGTTATCAAAAATAATTATATTTTTGATATTTTATTTAATAAAAGACAAACATTTTTTTATAAAATATTTAAACATTTACCTCTAAATATTCAATTAATCACAATAAAAATTAAACCGAATAAAAAGAAAGAGGATTTTTTTTTATTAGCAAAATTATACGATCAGTCCTCAAATGAAAAACTTTTTTATTATTACAATGAATATGAAAAATTGATCAAAAGTGAAAGACTAGCTTATTTTGGAAATAAAATCTGCATTCCTAAGAGTCAATTTACTGGAAGTATAGGGTGTTTCTTTCATATTTATTCAATAATTGAAGCATCATTATGTGGACTTTATGATAAGAAAATTTTAATTTCTTATTTAAATAAAAGTGATTTAAAAAAAATTCAAAACATTTTTTTATTTGATTATTTCAAAGATTTTGTGAGTATTTACGAAAATAATTATAATAAATCTTTTGATTATCCAATAGGGCATTATCTGCCAATAAAAAATTATGTTGTCCCCCTAAAGTTAGCACATAATTATGTAATTACTAAAAAAATTAAAAAAAAAATTAATTTTTATTTTAATTTAACTGAAGATGATAAAAAAAGAGGAAGAGAGCTATTAATAAATCTAAATCTTAAATTTAAATTCATAGTTACACTTCACATAAGAGAAGAAGGTTTCCACAATGACAAATCAGAATTCTTTAGAAATGCTGACATAGATGACTATATTCCATCTATTAAATATATTGTTAAAAAAGGAGGAGTGGTCTTTAGAATGGGGGACTCAAGTATGAAAGCCCTACCAAAAATCGATGGCCTAATTGACTACTCACAATGGGAAAATAAGGATAAGTTTTTAGAAATGTATTTAGCCAATGAGTCCATCTTTTGTATTGGCTCATCTTCTGGATATACAATGTTACCGTATATAATGGGAAGACCTATAATTTTATCTAATACAGGTACAATTGATGATTACTTTATATTAAGAAATCAAGACTATTTCTTACCAAAGGTTTTACGAAATAAGAAAAATAATGAGAATATTAAATTGAAAAATATTTTTAATTTCCCAATGTCATCTTGGTGGTATGACTACAAAAATAAAATGAAAAAGAATAACGTGGAGCTAATCAATAATGACAAAATAGATATTCTTAAAACAGTAATTTCTTTATATTTGTTAACAATAAAAGAGAAAGATATTAAAAATAATAAGATAAGTTTAAAATATAAAAAAGATATTGAATCAACTAATTTATCAAGGCTAAGTTCTATAGATCTGAAAGCACATGGAAATATTAGTACGTCTTTTTTATTTAAGTATAAACTGATATGAAGTTATTTAATGCTATACTTTTAATCAAAAATTATCTATTCAAATTTTTAAATACAATATTTTTATTGCCTTATTTTATGATTAATTTTTTTTTTAAAGTTAAGATTGGTAAGATTAAATCCTCTAAATTGGGTCATTTAGTATTAGATACTTTAGCATTCAAACATTTTATAGAAAAAAAAAATAAAAGTAAAAATAAATATATAATTTTTAATGAAAAAAATATTGCAAATACATTTTTTTATAATTCGATAGAAAAAAATATTAAAGTTAATAAATTTTCAAACTTCCTAAATTTAATTTATAATCTATCTAATAATTCATTTTTAAAAAAGTTTTTAATTATTAGAATGGAGTTTCTAGAAAAATACTATTCTGAAATTAATATCTACAACAATTTTAGTAAAAATTTTCATTTTTCAGAAAATACAAATAGCAATTTCAAGAAATTAGGTATAGATAATCGAAAAAAGTTTTATCTAATTCATAATCGAGACTCAAATTACTTAAAAAAAACTAATAATAATTTTGAACGACATTCTATAAGAAACTTTTCAATTAATAATTTAGACAATTCAACAAAAATTATATCAGATGAGTATTCATCCGTAAGAGTTGGAAGAGAGGTCGAAAAAATAACTACTGATCTTAATTCTATTGATTATTCATCTAGCAAATATGTTAGTGATGAAATGGATCTATTCCTTTTTAAAAAAAGTGATTTTTATATTGGAAGTGATGCTGGTATCTGGGCACTAGCTTTGCTATTTAATAAACCATATTCTATAATAAACTATAGACTATATGGCAATTTACATCGATTTTTTAATAATAACAAATTACCTATACTTATAAGCAGAATGTACGATATTAGAACTAATAAAGTTTTAAAGTTTAAAGACATAAGAAAAAAAAAATATCACTTATTTACTAATAGTTCACAATTTCAAAAGAATAAAATAAGTTTTCATGAAAATTCAATTGATGATATTTCAGGGCTTTTAATTGAGATCTCAAATCTATTAAGTAAAAAAGATATAAGTAGAGAAGAAAAAGAATTAAAATCCTATTTTTCGAGAAGATTTTTAGAAGAATTTACTAATTTAGACCCCACTAAATTTTTTATTAACTTTGGAACAAACTTCATTAAAAATAACTTAGATTTAGTGAATTAAATAAATGAAAATTTCAAATTTAAGAAAAATAATTTTATTAATTTTTACGCTGATAGTTTGTTTGTTTTTTATTTTAGTAAATTTTTTAGAAACAAAGAAAATTTATTCACTCCCTAATCTTTTGTGCTCTATATCTGTTAAAATGGATATAAATAAGTTTAATAAATATTGTAGTCTTTCATATGACTTAATTAAATCTCATGATCAGAATTTAGATATTATTTTTGAAGATCATCACAAAATATCTTTAAAAAAAAATGATCAAAATCTTTCAAGTCTTAGTAATTTTACATTTGCTTTTAGAAATCATGCAAATTATCAATCAAATAATTTTTTTATGACTGATAAAATTAATAAAAAAAATATTAAAAACTATAAAATTCATTGGTCTTATCAATACCAAAATATTGGTAATTATAATATTCAAGCAAGTCCTCTATATTACGATGGTATAATTATTACACCACAATCTAAAAATTCAATAATAGGAATTGACTTTGAAACAAAACAAAAAATATGGGAGGTTGAGTATCAAGGACCAATAGCGAGACGTGGAATGGTAATTGATAAATATGAAAAAAAAAATGCTCTATTTATAAACTATAAAGAGGGTCTTTTAATTTTAGATATTTATTCTGGCAAAATATTAAAAGAAATCAAACACAACTCCATAAAAGCTGTCCAAGTTATTACTAAGTACTCAACTCTTAAAGAATTAGAGAGTAAATTATCACTTGTTCCTCCAATTATTACAAAAAATCATTTAATTATTAGTTACACGAACTCAGAGATTATAAAATATGATATTAAAACAGAAAAAGTAATCTGGAAAACTAGTCTAAGAAAAAAAGATAACTTATTAGGTACATCAAATTGGGGAGGTATGTCTTACGATAATGATACTGAAATTATTTATATCACGACAGGTAATCCAAGATCAAAATCACTTTCGAATTTCCCGATAGGAATTTATCGCGAGGGATCTAATCTATACTCTAATAGCTTAGTGGCTATTGACTCAAATACTGGTGAAGTATTATGGTATTATCAGGACGCCATTCATGACTTGTGGGATTTGGATTTATCTTTTCCACCTATAATTTCAGAGATAGAGGTTAGTGATAAAATTAAAAAAAGAGTAGTAGTTATAGTTGGTAAAACTGGAAATATCATGGTTTTTGATGCAATCAGTGGGGAAAGCATTCACAAATACTCTAAAGTCATAACTCCTAAATCATCAATACCTGGTGAGGTGTTATCTAGTTATCAACCAGTGAGTATTAATCCAGAAAAAATATTAAATATGAAAATTAATAAAGAGGAGCTAGCTAATTTTAATGACGAGATATTTGATTATAATCTTAAAATATTTAATAAATCTTCGTCTGAGGAATATATTGCCCCAATTTTTAATGAAAATATAGTTGTTAGAGGTCCGACTGGAGGTGGTCAGTGGTTTGGTGGTTCAATAGACAATCAAGGTATTTTGTATTTCCAGTCTAATAACTCTCCGTTTCAAATATCTTTGAGTTCTAAGCAATTGATAGAGAACATATTAGAAAATAATGGAAGAGAAAAGTACAAAAAGTATTGTAGTTCTTGCCATGGGGTAAATAGAGACAAAAGTCCGATAGAAAAACCAAATATATCTTTAGCTGGATTATCTTTAGTCAAATATTTTGACAAAAAATCATATAAAGAAAGAGTAAATAAAATACACAATGATGAGATTAAAGCTAATGATCTAGATGATATTATTGACTATTTAATGCTCGAGGATAAAGAGGTCTCTAAATTAAATGGAATAGTTTTTACAAGTGATTTTGGTTATTTTGAAGATCAATATGGGAATTTAGCCACGTCTCCTCCTTATAGCTTCATATATGCGGTAGATGTTAAATCTGGAAAAATCTTATGGAAAAAATCAATCGGAGAAATAGAGATTAATTTAGGTAATGGCAATAAAACTTATGCTAAAGGAAGTCCCAGTTATGGAGGTTTAATTACAAATAAAAATTTAATTTTTGCATCTGGATACTATGACTCAAAATTTTATATTTTAGATAAAAAAGATGGCTCTGTAATAAAATCTATTCAAATGCAATCTCCAGGTTCTTCTCCATCAATAATTTTTGAACATAAAAAAAGAAAATATATAGCTGTAAATGCTACAGGAACTTTAAAGTCAAAAGCAAAGGAACCTCAGTTAGTTATTTTTGGTTATAAAGGTAATTGATTTTTTCTTATATTTAAAACGTCCTCATTGGAAATCATATTATTTGCAATACCCCATATATCATTAATATAATCAGAGTCATGGAAATTTATTATTTTTAGATTTTCCAAAGCAAAATGTATTTCTTTATCATTATCAAGTATTTTATTGATTATTTCTCTTCTATTTTCAATTATTTTTGGTAATTGAAATAGGCTATATAGAATTATTCCATCACAATTTTTGAGATCATCATTTATGACTTGATTTAAAATTAAATAGGATCCATCCATGGCATATTCTGTAGCACTTAGAGCAAAATTATATTGATTACGGTTACAATAATCTCTTATAACTAAGTTTTGAACAAATTGGGGAACCCTTTCACTTAAAAAACTTCTACTAAAGATATATCCCTTAAGTTTCATCAACCCAATTTAGGAAATTTATAATTAAGTCCAATTTTACTAGCAGGTTTAAGAGATATTGGTCGGAAAAATTCACCTAGTTTTTTATCTCCATATGGGGTGAAGATGTTTTTGAATCTACAATTCATTGACCACCTTGTTTCATCTTCATCGTTGACTATATTTCCATGAGGTAATGCTTGGTTAAAAAGTAAAATTTCTCCTTTTTTGATATCAAGCCATATCAAATCATCTTTTATTAAGTTAAATAGGTCATCAGAGCTTTTAGAGCCAAGATTAGAAAAGTTATCATCAAGTTTCTTCATTTTTGAAGGTGGAAGCAAATACATTGACTTAGTTTTATAGCAATCTACTAATGGGAACCAAACGACAACCTCGAATGGTGAGTCCCCAGACCATACATCAGCATGCAAGGGTAACAAAGAGCTATTGTCTTTTGGCAATTGAATACTCAAATTTATTTTTTGCTGCATAGCAAGCTCATTACCAACTATAATATCTAAGTACTTTTTAGATAAATTATAATAATGAAATTTGAAATCATTATCGGAATTAAGATTATTGATAATTTTTAACCTAATGTTATTCAAATCATTAGTATCTATAGTTTGATGAAAATGATTTAAATCGTTAATTAAATTTTTTTTATCTAATTTAGTGTTAGATAAATCTTCAATCGTTGATTTAAAAAAATTATCTATATAGTCTAAGCTAGTTAACTCCTCTATTTTTGTAATTACATAGCCTTTATCAATGTAGTCATTGGCTATTTTATTATCTGATTTATTAATAAACATTTAATCTACTTTAATTCTTTTTTTCAACATATTATAAGATAATTGCCAGTCTTCTAACAATGTTTGTTGGTTTCCATATTTTTTTGGAAATTCGTCTTTTATACCTAGTAACTGAATTTTATGCAAATGCTCAGAATGATTAAGGCTTAAAAATTCTAAAATTGAAGATCCAAATCCACCCGAAACTAGATTTTCTTCTATTATAAATAGTTTTTTTATTTTCTTTATATTTTTAGATATATAGCTCTTATCTAAAGGTTTAATTGTATGAAAATGAGTAACTCCAAGATTTTTTTTTGATTTTGCTAATTTTAAAGCTGTTTGGGTTATCACGCCTGTACTAAAGATCATATTCTCTCTATGTTCAGTAATTTTAAGAGCTTTCCCGATTTTAACATCTTTTTTAAGATAAGTGTCTGTTATTATTGGATCACCTCCTTTTGCAACCCTAAAATAAATAGGAAATTTAAAATTCTTTGAGTCAATTATTAGCCTTTTCATTTCGATAGCGTCGCATGGCGCGATTACGGCTAAGTTAGGTATTGTTCTTAAAATAGATATATCTTCAAATGAGATGTGAGTAGGTCCCAGTGGGGCATATACTCCTCCACCTCCATTTCCTATAAATCTTACTGGTAATTGTTGCAGTGAAGCATCTATTATTATTTGCTCTAAAGCTCTTCTAACAAAAAAGGTTCCTATTGTATTTACAAAAGGAATATAACCCTCTAAGGCTAGACCAGAAGCCATACCTACTATCGCTTGTTCGCTAATTCCTTCCATAAAAAATCTATCAGGAAAGTTTTTTTTAAAATCATTTAGGATATTTTTTCCTAAATCTGAACCAATAAAGATTACTTTATTATCTTTTGTAGCCAATTTATAAATTGTATCTAAAGCAGCTTTTCTCATTGCTAAATAATAATTTCTTTCTTCAACGAATTAATTATTTTTTCATTTAATCCAGATTTGTGATGCCAATCTAAATTATTTTCGGCTTGTTTTAATCCTTTACCCTTAATTGTATGAGCTATAATGATATTTGGATATTTTGTATTTTTATTATTTTTCAACTTTTTAAGAGTTGCTTTTATTTTTTGTATTTTATGTCCATCTATCTCGTGAACAATCAAATTAAAGCTTTGTAATTTTGATTTTAGGGGCTCCAAAGAAGATACTTCACTAATTTTAGAGTATGACTGATACTTGTTGTAATCAATAATAATTATTAAATTATTAAGATTATGTTTTGAAGCCATAAGAAAAGACTCCCAGATAGAGCCTTCCCCAAGTTCTCCATCACCAAGTATAACAACAACCTTTGAGTCAAATAATTTTTTTCTTTTGAGGGCAAGAGCCATTCCGACTCCAATAGGTAACCCATGACCTAGAGAGCCTGTTGTAGCCTCTATCCCATTAATTTTACCGTATTCAGGGTGGCCTCCAAGTATTGAATTTGGCTCACAGAAAGAAAGTAAATCTTTTTTTGAAATAAATTTTTTAAGATAAAGAACAGAATACAATGATAAACAACCATGACCCTTGCTTAAAATAAATCTATCCCTGCTGATATGCCTTGGATTTTTAGAGTCTATATTAAGGAAATCAAAATATAAAACTATTAATATTTCAACTATTGAAAAAGCAGATCCAATATGACCCCGGCCATACTTTTTAATAGCATCTAAAACTAAGTGCCTAACTTTAATAGATAAATTCATTAAATTAATTGCAGAGATTATATTTCATTTCAAATAACTCAATAGATTTTAAAATAAATTTTACTTTATTAATTTGTTTTGTGAAAAGCAGTTTTTTTTCGTCATTACTAATATTTTTAATTAATTTTTTCTTATTCCAATTATCAAATGTAAAGTCTTTTATAATTATGTGTGTCCAGATTAATCCATAGATAGGTAATAGAAAAAATAATCTATTATAATTTAAACTATAAAAATTAGAGTTAAATTTACTTATCCAATAATTTTTATAATTTAAATTTAATTCCATTGCTGGATGAAAATAGAAATCACTCAGTAATTTTATTGGATCATCAAGTCCAAGGTATTCAAAATCAAAATATTTATAATTTTTTTTAAATTTAATAGCATTATGTTTACCAAAGTCAGATGGACTTATAATTAATGATTGAGTACTTAAACTTTTAGTGTGGTTCAAAAATTTAGATGACTTCTTTAATTTAAGTTTATTTTTAACAAGTAGATTTATTTTATTAATTATATTTGTCTTAAATAGCAATTTTTGATTTAAATCAGAATTTCTGTTACTCAGCTGATTTAAAGACTCTAGACCAGATGTACATGCAGCTGATGCGTATCCTATATTTTTTAATTTTTTCTTAATTAGCGGTGAATTTAATTTTATCAAAAAATCAATAGAATTATCTATATATTTATGGTCAACTTTATAAAAGTTATTTCCTTTTTCCCACTCAAATATATTAGCTCTATGTATTGAATTAGAAAATTTAATTGGTCTCAAATATTCAAAACTACTATTTATTTTTTTATAAACATTTTTTTCTCTTTGAAACGTGTCGAAGTTATTGTTTAAATATATTTTAATTTTATAGTTCACTTTTTTTTGTTTATATTTATATAGAATAGAATTGCCACCATCATTTATTTTAGTAAGTCTTGAAGGTTGTTGTTTAGTCATTTTTTTTATGAGATTTGATACTATTGTTTTTTTATATTTTAAAAGATAAGTAACATTGATCTCTGTCCAATTTAATATCTTAAAATTAGAATTATTTTTATCAGAAAGCCCTTCCTTAAAGAGAATTTTTTGAGAATTATTTTTTAGTGCTACAAGTACATCCTCTAAATCATCCACTACAATATCAGGCTTATATTTTTTAATTAATTCTATCTTTTTATTAAATGTGTCACAAAAGTGAATTTTATTAATATTTTTATATACATCTCCTAATTTTATTTTTAGGACTTTTTCTGCCTCTTTTCTTAGATTAATTCTTTTTGATAAGTAATGACCTGTTTTTGTTTTATGGCTGATTATAAATATTTTGTGACCTAATAAAGATGCATAAACACAAAATTCTTTAAAACCAGGATAAACTTCGCACTCTGATCTAATAAATTTTCCATAAACTAAACCCTGAGTTTTTTTCCATTTTTTATGATCGTATCTTTTTATTATCTTTTCTTTAATCTCTTCTTTTTCAAATAAATTTTTATTATTTTTTTTAGTTAATAATAAGTTATATGCTTTATTAAAAGATCTTTTATGATCTAGTATTGTGTTGTCCAAATCAATACAGACAATCAACTATTATAAAACTCTCGTATTTTTTTTGAAATGTAATTTATATCTTTTGTATTTAAATATTGATTAATAGGAAGCGTTAATATTTTTTTGCATAATTTTTCTGTATTGGGAATTTTTAATTTTTTTAAATTAAATTTTAAATATGCTTTTTGAAGATGGATAGGAATGGGATAATGAATAGCAGTTTCAATGCCTTCTCTTAAAAGAAATTTTTTTAACTTATTTCTATTATTACATATAATAATAAAAGTATGATAGGTATTAAATTCCATTTTTTTTTCTAGGGGCATTATAATTGGCAGTCCTTTTAATAACTTAAAATATAATAGGGCATTTCTTCTTCTAGCTTTTATTACCTTATTTAAATTTTTTAATCTGTAATTAAGAATAGTTGCTTGAATTGTATCCATTCTCGACACGTAACCAAAATGTTCAGCATTATTTCTATTCTTTAGACCATGATTTCTAAGTAAGCTGATCTTATTATAAATTTTTGAAGAATTTGTTACAATAAAACCACCATCTCCTACAGCATTTAAATTTTTTAAAGGATGGGTTGAAAAACAACCAATTTGTCCAAAAGTACCAGCAAATTTATTATTGTATTTACTTCCTATGGATTGGGCTGAGTCTTCTATTACAGGAATGTTGTATTTTTTGGATAATCTAACTATTTTTTCCATATTGCAACATCTCCCAGTTAAATGAACTGGCATAATTGCTTTAGTCTTAGACGTAATTTTAGATTCAATTGCGTTTTGATTTATATTTAGATCCTCATTTATATCTACAAATACTGGTTTGGCCCCTAAATGGATTATAGAAGCAGTTGAGGCTATAAAAGAATTAGAAACAGTGATTACCTCATCTCCTCTTTTAACGCCTAATACATGCAAAGACATAACTAAAGCATCAGTACCACTATTTAAACTTACACAATATTTAATATTTAATAATTTAGAAATATTTTTTTCAAATTTAGATATTTGGCTACCATTGACATGCATACCCTCGGAAACTACATTATCAATTTCTTTTAAAAGTGCTTTTCTTTCTGCACTCCATTGTTTTTGGAGATCTACATATTTAATTTTATGCATTCATATAAAATTCAGATACTGTTTTTATGATGTAATCAAGTTGTTCTTTGCTCAAGTGCTGATCACATGGGAAAGTAATAATTTTTTTAGCATGCCCATCAGTTATTGGGAAGTCACCCTGTTTATGATTTAAAAAATCTAATGCTTTTTGAAGATAAATTGGTTTGGGATAATGTATTTTAGCCTCTATACCTTTGTTAATACAATATTTAAGTAAATTATCTCTGTCTTGTGCAAAAACTATATAAAGGTGATAAACAATTCTCATGTTTATATTCCTAGGAGGTATTTCTATTTGTTTTATTTTTTTTAGACTATTATCTAAATAATTCGCATTTTGTATTCTTAAATCTGAAATCTCCTTTGCTTTTGGTATTAGCCAGTTGCCAACAACTGCTTGAATAGTATCTAACCTTGAATTATAGCCAAGAATCTCAACTGTATCTCTGTCTATTAGGCCATGATTTCTTAATAAAAGTAACTTTTCATATATGTCAATATTATTTGTAGTAATAATACCTCCATCAGACCAGACGTTTAAATTTTTTAAAGGGTGAAGAGAAAAAGCGCCTGTTTCTCCCCAAGTGCCAGCTTTTTTGTTTGTATATTCTCCCAATATACTTTGGCATGCATCTTCAACCACAATTAGTTTATATTTTTCAGATAGTTCCATGATTTTGTCCATTTTTGTCATATAACCTGTAAAATGAACTGGAACTATGGCTTTTGTTTTTTTTGAGATTTTTTCTTCAATTAGGTTTACGTCCATGCAAAAAGAGTCATCGCAATCTACAAAAATTGGTTTTGCACCCAATTCAGTTATAGCCCCAATTGTGGCAACAAATGTGTTAGCTGCGGTGATTACTTCATCTCCAGGCAATATACCTAAAGCCTTAAGAGATAGTTTAATTGCATCAGTACCAGAATTAACACCAATAGCATATTTTGTACCTATTAGATCAGCAAAATTTTTTTCAAATATTAACAATTCTTTACCTAAAGTAAAATCTCCTGTTTTTACAAAGTCTTTCAAATTTTGCCACAAATCATCACTATTCTTAAATTGATCGTGGAGATAAGAGTATCTAACCTTCTTTATCATTGGAGTCTTAACTGATTCATTTTTTTAATATTAAAATAGTCTTCATTGTTTAATGGGTCTACTAATAAATTGGTTCTGAATGCTTCAAAGAGATCTTCAACGGCCTCCTCAACAGAGTGACTAAAATTAAAATTAAGTTCTTCTTTTATTTTTTCAGATGAGATATGGTATGATCTGTTATCTGAAGTTTCAACAAAACTTATATCAACATCAAAATCTGCTACATCATTAACTTTTTTAGCAATATCTGTTAATGAGATATTTTCTGTTCCAACGTTATAAATTTTATTTTTTAATAATTTATTTTCGGTCTTGGCAATGAGATCATAAGCTCTTACCATATCATTAATATGAATATTAGGTCTTAATTGCGAGCCACCATTAACTCTGATTTTTTTTTCATTATAAGCTAGATTTGCAAAAATATTTACAACAACATCTAATCTTTGTCTTAAAGAGTAACCACAAACAGTAGCAGGTCTGACAACAACTTTTGTTAAAGAATCATTATTGTAAGAAAAAAGAATTTTTTCACATTCTGCTTTAAACTTTGAATAATCAGTTAGCGGTTCTAAAGAGGATTCTTCAGTAACATTTTTTTCCGATTTAAGGCCATACACAGAAGAGGAAGATGCGTAAATAAATTTCTTATTTTTAAATTTATGCAGACCTTTAATGAAGGGTTCAAAACAATCAAGATTAATAGATTTTCCTAATTTTGGATCTAATTCAAAGCTAGGATCATTCGATATGCATGCTAAGTGAATGATTATATCTGCATCTTTGGAATGCTCTAAAAGATTACCTACATCCCTAATATCACCCTTTATTACTTTGAGTTTATCATTTGTATGTTCAAGAATCTTAGATTGATATATTAGTAAATCATATATTTTAACATGATAACCCTTACTTAGGAAATTTAAGGCTAACATAGATCCAACATATCCAGCGCCTCCTATTAAAAGTATTTTTTTCATTTAATTATTTTATTATTAATTTTATCAATGATAGTTAGTAAAATTAACTGGTGAGAATTTTCTACAATATTATAGTTTTTTGAATTAATCCAAATATGATTTTTAGACAAATTATTTAATTTATTTTTATAATTGAAACCAGTTAATGAAAAAAAATTAATTTTTTTTTTGTTGAGGAGTCTGGCAGCTATTAACATATTTTCAGACATACCACTTGAAGATATCAAAATTACTAAATCTTTTTTTTCAGCAAATAAATCTATACATTTTTTTGCATAATTTTTATATCCATAATCATTTGCATAGCAAGTAATAAGCTGAGGGTTATTAAAGGATAAACATTTTATTCCTGAGTTATTAAGATCATTTGAAAAATGAGATGAAATAGCAGAACTTCCACCATTTCCAAATATGATTACTTTATTTTTTGAAGATTTTACTTTTAATAAATATTTTTCAAGACCATTGATATTATTTTGAAAGTATTTAAACGAATGAGTTAATGATTCGTTAACTTTGTTGAAATAATTTATATAATAATTTTTCATTTTAGCATTGATGCTACTTTTGAGAGAAATGCGTTATTTTCAAATAGATTTTTATTACCTAAAGATTCTACCGCCATCCTACCAGCAATGTTTCCCAAAAATAAAGCTACAACTGGATTAACATTTATACTTAAACATGCAGCTATAATAGTAAGCATAGTGTCGCCCGCTCCAATTTTATCTACCACCTGGGTTGCAAATGCTGGAGCATATTGAAATTTTTTAGACTTATTTATATAAATAAGTGAACCATTTGAACCTCTAGTAACAACAATGAAATTGCATTTAAAAGTTTTAGTAAAATTTTTAACTATAAACTCTATTTTATTTACTTTATCTCGGGTTTGATGCCTTATTTCTCCTTCATTAATGATTAATAAATTTGCTCCATTATAATTCATAAGATTATGATGGCTAATATTTGATGCATTTAATTGAGCATTTACTGCTATAAATGATTTTTTGATAGATAATATTTTCTTGATCATTTTTTTATTTAAAAAACCATGGCTAAAATCAGTGACGATTATTAACTGATCTTGAATACTTGAAATTTTATTATTAAATTTTTTTTGATTATTAATATCTAATTCATTTTCAGTAAAATCGTACGTGCCAAATATTTTATTATTGTTAAATTGATCTAAATATCTAGATTTAACTATAGTTGTTGATGATTTTTTTTTTACAAAAAATGATTTAATATTTTTTCTAAGGTTATTTTTTATTAGATTAAAAAATTTTAAATCATCACCAATCATCGATATAAGATTTATTTTTTTACAAATCAAACTTAGATTATTAGCCACATGAAGAGCACCACCAACATAGAAATTTGACTTGATTTTTTTAAACATCAGTATTGGCTCCTTACCCGACTTGCCTAAAGGCTCACAGGTTATATAATTATCTATTATTGCTTCCCCTATAACAGTTGATCGAATTTTTTCAATTTTTTTGAAATATTCTTGTATTAAGTTAAAGTTAGTTAAATTTTTAACATTGTTGAGGAATTTTTTTTGCTCAGTATTGTAAACTAGATCTGTGTGATTATTCAAAATTTTAGTAGAGCTTTGTAAAGGTGTGTTTGTAAATATAACTTTACAATTATTTTTTTTTGCAATTTCTCTTTCAAGCTGTATTTTCTTTGTGAGATCATTTTTTGCTAATTTATAATCTGAACCTTTTATATAGAAATTTGGCTTAAGATAATTGATTGTATTAATAGCATTGCTCCATTTGTTAATTGCAACGTAGTCAATAATTTCAAGGGAGCTTAAAAAATTAGACCTCACATTTTGATCAAAAACAGGCTTATTTAATGATTTACTAACATATTTATCTTCAGTGATTGTTACACACAAAATATCACAATATTTTTTTGCTTCTATAAAATGCTGTATATGTCCAATATGGACTAAATCAAAAACACCGTGACAAAGTCCGACACGCATTTTATTTTTTTTTAAACTAAATATTTTGTTTCTTAAAGTATTAATATTTAAAATTTTATTAGAAAGTGAAACCATTATCCTAAATATTTAAACCATAGCTTAGTATGTGATCGTATTTTTTTTGGAGTCCAAATTGGGCTGTTTTTCCAATATTTTATGTTACGCATCATTACTTTAATGCCCTCTTCTATAGAAACCTTAGGTTTCCATTTTAATTTTCTTTTGATTTTATCAATGGAAGCATGTGTTATGTCTGGCTCACCTGGCCTTTTAGGAATAAAAATCTTTGGGTGTTTTAGTAAAGCTACTATTCTATTTACGCTAACGGGGTTACCACTACCTACATTAAATATTTCTTGAGTGTAATTAGAATTTGCAGCAGATATTATCGCATCGACAACGTCTCCTACAAAAGTAAAATCCCTTTTTTGAGAACCATCGCCGACTACAGTAAGTGGTTTATTATTAATCAATTGTGCTAAGAATACGCCAAACACAGCTCCATAAGTTCCTGATGTTCTAGCCCTAGGGCCATAAACATTAAAAAATCGTAAAGAAATTGAAGGTATGGAATATACTTTAGACCAATGTAAAATAATTTGTTCACCTAGGTTTTTAGTAAGTGCGTAAGGATATTGTGGATTGATAACCTCATCTTCTTTAGTTGGATATTTTTTGGGAATACCATAACAACTCGAGGATGCTGCATAAATTATTTTTTTAATTTTTTTATTCTTAAAATATTCAACCAAGTTTTTTGTAGCTAAAACATTAGAATTAAAATATAAGTTTGGATCCTCAATACTAGGGACAATATCCGCCATTGCAGCTAAATGAAATACATAATCAAATTTATATCCAATTTTATCAAAATTTTTTAAATTTGTAGTCAAATCAAACTTGATAAATTTAACTTTCTTTTTGAAACTTTTAATATTATTTATATTTCCGTTAGAAAGGTTATCAAGAATTGTAACTTTTGCTCCACACTTTACTAATTTTTCAGATAGATGGCTACCGATGAAACCAGCACCACCTGTTACTAAACATTTTTGATTTTTCATCTACCAGTATTTTCTAATCTCAATGAGAAACTTTTTAATATTAATTGAATTGACAATTATTAATATGATAATTGAGTATAAAATTGAAATCATAAATAAGATTAATATAAGAAATTGAATATAAATATTTTCTTTTTTTAAGGGTAAATATTCAATCTCAAGATTTGTAAAAGGTGAACTAATTTCAAGAATAGAAATCATGTTTATTATATTATTTATGTCTTTAATGAAAAATTGGGACCTTGTTGATTTATTTGTCTCTAATGTTGTTTGAATAATACTAACTTGGTTTTTTAAAGAATTTATAATGTAAAACTGATGATTTGCTGTTACCTTTTTATCCAAAAAATTTAGAAATTCTAAATTTCCTACCCTAGAGTTTAAAGGAGAAGTAATATTATAAATTTTTTGTATTATTGGAATTGATGTTTTATTTTTTATAAAATTTAATGATATATTTTCATCTAATTTTAATTTTTTAAAAATGTTTTGAAAAGAGATATTCATAGAATCTAATTGATTCATTTGTAAAAGAGATGAATAAGAATAATCTGATAATTTATATAAATCTGTTTTAAGATTATTGATTGTTTGTTGAATTCTTTCAGCTTCTACATCCGGATAGTACGTGATTTGTATCTCAGTGGTTTTATCTTTAATCAATAAATCTAATAAATAATTGTTAAAGATAAAATAAGACCCCATCAGAGCTAGTAGAAGTAATGGTGAGAATTTAAGAAAATTTATTGCAAAATATACGTTTGATGGAATTATTTTTTTTTTGGGAGATTTTTTCATTTAATTTTTAATAAACTATTTGATTTAAGTGCAAAACCGATTGTGAGATAAAGAAATACACCAAACCAATTATTATAAAAATTTACAGTGGGAATTATTGGCCAAATCATAAAATAAATAATTGATAAAGTAATTATATAGTAATTTGGATAAAGTAAATCTATTTTTTGTTTTAAAATATAAATAAATTGTTTAATAAAAATGCGTGTTAGATGAAAGAAACAAATAAATAAAAAAAAGAAACCTACTAGGCCTATTTCAGCTAAGTGTTGGATATAAAAATTATGAGGATGAGTTGTACATGCATCTTTATGATATACGCCATCAACATTATTTGTATATGGAGTTTTATATTTCTCTAGACTGCATAATTTTCTAAACATACTTGGGCCTTTTCCAAAAAAAGGTTCATCTCTAAACATTTTGAAAGCTGTAGTATAATGGCTTTCATGAATAATTGTATATGGAAGGAAAGGTAAGCTTGTTGACTTAACATCTCTCATTGTATCATTTATTCTTTTCTGAACTGGTATAGAAAAGGATGCAAGAAAAACTGATATAATCATAAAAATTACAAATGTAATTTTAAACTTGTTACTTAAATTTGTTGTTAAGAAAATAATTAAAAAAGTAAAAATCATAATATGTAAAAAGGCCATTCTTTCTCCACTAACAAATACAAAAATAATAGATATGAGCAATAAGATAAAATTTAATAGAAAATTTAATTTTTTGTTATAAAAATTATATATCGACAGGCCAATTATCATTGGCGAAATTTTTGAAATATATGACCCAATAATCATCTCATTTTTAAATAAGCCAGATAACCTATCTTGAGTTGGTAAAGGCCAACCCAGTAAATTAAAACCAGTAAAAAACTGAAAAAAACCATCAACCATCACAAAAATTGAACAAATAGAAAGAGATAAAATTAGGTATTTAATTAAGTTTTTATTATTATCAATTAAATACCAAACTCCTAATGAAAAAAATAAATATCTAAAATAAAAAATTAATCCACTCTGTGTCAAAGAGTAAAATGGATCTTCAGAAAAAATAGATCTTAAAATAACATATAAGTAAAAAAGAATAAAAATATATACAAAATAATTTTTGTAGTATTTAGACCAAAGATTAAATCTTAAAGAACAAACTAAAAAATAGAAAGCAATACATGACAATAAAATATCTGGTATTGCAGGACCTGTTATTAAAAATGGTGGAATAGCAAAAACAAATAAAGAAAGAAATTTAACTAAATTATTATTATTGAATATTGTTGAAGCTATTGAAGCATATTTAATTAACATATCTAATTTTTTTCAATATAAATAGTCTGGCTAGGATAAGCAAAATTCAAATCTAAACTTTCAATTTTATTTTTTATAAAATGGGCTAATTCCTCCTTTATTTTTAAAAAAAGCTTCCAATCATTGGTTGAGGTAAAGCAATAAATTAATATGTCGATGGAACTATCATTAAATTTATCCAAAGTAATAAAGCACTTATAGTTTTCATTAACAATAAAATTTTTATTAGTTGAAATAAAATCTTTAGTCGATTGGGTGAAATCTTTAATTTGCTCCAAAGAAGAACTGTATTCCAAACCTATTGTCCAATTTATCCTTCGAAAAGATCTATTTGTATAATTTAGTATTGGAGTTTCTGCAAAAACATAATTGGGTATTGTAATAGGGGTAGTATCAAACTTTCTTATTAATGTAGATCTGAAACCTATGTGCTCAACCGTTCCTTCCGTATGGCCAGGCACATTTATTACGTCACCTAAATTAAATCTTTTTTCTAGTAATATCATAATACCCGAAATGAGATTTTTAAATAAATCTTGAGCGCCTAATGCAACTGCCACTCCAAATAATCCTAATCCAGCAATGACTGGACCTATTTTTATTCCCCAAACTTCAAGAACCGCAACAACACCTAAAAAAATAATTAGATATTTAAGAGAGCGAACAATCCAAATTACTAATGCTTTAGAAAGAATTTTTTCTAATTGATTAAAGAAATTAGAAAATGGAACTAGTGCCTGATGAATTAGCCAAAAAACAAAAATAGTCGATAAAGTATTATTTATTTTTTGAAAATAAATTCCCAAAGTTGACTGAATATCAAAATATAGAGTAATTGCTAAAAAGACCAAAACTATTGGTAAAAGTCTAAATGGAGGTATTAGTGCATCAAATAATTTATCGTCAACATTATTGGAAGTTTTTAAAATAACTTTTTTTACTTTACTTACTAATAATTTAGCAAAAATACCCCTTATTATAAGAGCAAATAAAATAGATGCTATGATTATACCAAGATCATCAAGACCTATGCCAAAGACACCATTATCAAATACATTATATATTTGATTATAAAACTTATTCAAAAAATCCATATTAATTAGATATTAGATTAAAAAAAAAGCCGCACAAGGCGGCTTTTTAAACTAAATATATTTTGATATTACATCATTCCTGGCATTCCGCCACCCATGCCACCCATTCCGCCCATATCAGGCATTGCAGGAGCAGATGACTTATCTTCAGGTTTGTCGGTAATCATAGCTTCAGTTGTAGTTAAAAGAGCTGCGACTGATACTGCATCAATAAGAGCTGTTCTCACAACTTTAGTAGGATCAACAATACCTGCCTTAACTAAATTACAAAATTTGCCTGCTTGTGCGTCAAAGCCGTGAGAGTTATCTTTGCTCTCAACAATCTTGCCTGCAATAACTGCACCATCAAATCCAGAATTTTGAGCAATTTGTTTCAATGGAGCTGAAAGGGCTTTTCTCACAATATCAACACCATATTTTTGATCATCATTCTCAACCTTTAGGTTTTTTAAAACACTGGTTGCATATAGAAGAGCTGTGCCACCACCGGGCAAGATACCCTCTTCCACTGCTGCTCTAGTTGCATGCATAGCATCCTCTACACGGTCTTTTTTTTCTTTGACCTCAACCTCTGAAGCACCACCAACTTTAATTACTGCAACACCGCCTGCTAATTTAGCAAGTCTTTCTTGAAGTTTTTCTTTATCATAATCAGAAGTAGTCTCATCAATCTGTTTTCTAATCTGATCACATCTAGCTTCAATATCTTTTTTCTTTCCTGCTCCACCAACAATAGTTGAATTTTCTTTGTCTACTACAACTCTTTTGGCACTACCAAGCATGTCCATAGTTACAGTTTCTAATTTAATACCTAAATCTTCACTGATAACTTGACCCCCTGTAAGAATAGCTATGTCTTCTAACATGGCTTTTCTTCTGTCACCAAATCCTGGTGCTTTAACAGCTGCTATTTTTAAACCACCTCTAAGTTTGTTTACAACGAGTGTAGCCAATGCTTCACCTTCAACATCTTCGGATATAATTAATAATGGTTTGGTTGATTGAACAACAGACTCTAAAAGAGGAAGCATAGGCTGAAGACTTGAAAGCTTCTTTTCATGAAGAAGAATTAAACAATCTT
>MDTB01042799.1_pt1 | contig 54914 bp, 63 predicted proteins | sample 811161 | NCBI WGS metagenome assembly MDTB01 (sample SAMN05326650, study PRJNA326480) | marine metagenome | isolation source: seawater | place: Mediterranean Sea | collected 2009 | reverse complement strand
GATTTGTCAGCTCAAACTGCGTCGGAATTATTAGGAATTAGTAAAAGACAATATTTAAGAATTCTTTCAGGTGAGTCTAAAGCAAAAAGAATTCACGCTCTTGCTATGCAAATGATTTGGTTAATAAATGAAAATAAAAAAGAAATAAATAATAACAATACTAAGTATGAAAGAAAATCCAGACAAAAGGCAATCAAAATTCCAATAAAATAAGCTTAGTCTTTATACAATAAGAAATTCATTCTCTTATTTTCAAATCTGACTTTTTTAATGATATCTAAAATTAAGCCGGAAAAAAAACTTAGAACACTAATTATCATCAAAACCCCCGCCAATATTGCTGATGGAATTCTCTCCACCAGGCCTGTTAAATAATAGTCTCTAATGACTGGAAGACCTACAACAAGAGAAAAAATAAAAAAAATAAAACTTGTGATTGAAAAAAATAATAATGGTTTTTCATCTTTAATTAATATTAAAATCAATTTTAGAATTTTTGTTCCATCCTTAATTGTATTTAACTTACTAAAGGATCCATCAACTCTAGGGCGATATTTGCAATCAATTTCCGCAACAGCTAACTTTTGTTCCATTGCATGGATTGTCAATTCGGATTCAATCTCAAACTCTTGAGAAATTAAAGGGAAAGTTTTTACAAATCTTTTTGAGAAAACACGAAACCCTGAAAAAATATCGGTAATATCTTTCCCAAAAAACAAACTTACAAAAAAGGAGAAAAATTTGTTGCCCAGCACATGCCCTTTTCTATAAGCAAGTGAATTGGTATGAATTCTTTTTCCAACTATCATATCATAGTTGTATTTAATCATTGAGTTCAACATAAAATTAATATTTGAAATGTCATAAGTATTATCTCCATCAACCATTATATAATAATCAGCATCGATCTGTTCCGAAAACATCTGCCTAACCACATTGCCCTTACCTTTTTTCCTAACATGACGGACTTCCACATTATTTTTTTTTACAATATCAACAGATTTATCGATAGATCCATTGTCATAAACGATTATTCTAAAGTTAGAGTTTTCTTTTTTTATTTGCTTAATAACTTGACCTATCCCTTCCTCTTCATTGAGGCAAGGGATTTGTACAACAACATTTTTTAGTTTCATTTAGATGCAAATAGAAGTTTATTATTATCACTATCATATCTTAAAAATTTAAAACTAAACGCATTGAATTTTTTTAAATTTTTTATGTCAATTACTTTATTGATAATTATGTAGTGTGCCATTGCTCCGCGAAGTTTTTTAATCATCATACCTATTCCGGATAATTCATTATTTTTAAATTTTTTAAAATCAAAACTAATAACCTTACAATCTAATTTATCAGGGTTTATAACAGAAAAATATTCCTTTGAAGCAAGATTAAACAAAAAACTAGATTTATTTTTTCTAATTTCAGAGTTTAGATGGTTTGTTATTTTATTTTTCCAAAAGCTATATAGATCTTTTCCAATAATATTATTAGTTTTTGTTCCCATTTCAAGTCGATATGGCTCTATTAGGTCTAAAGGTTTCAGTATTCCATATAAACCTGACAAAATTCTAAGATTTTTTTGAGCGTAAGATAAATCATTTTTTTTCATTGTCCTCACTGATAATCCATTAAATGTGTCACCTGAAAACAGAAAGCTAGCCGCTTTCTTAAAATTAGATTTGCTATTGATAGCTTTAAACCTCTCATAATTTATAGTGGCTAATGTAGAACTAATATTCATTATAGATTTAATATTTTGTACATCCAGAAACTTTAATTTATTTGCTATTTTTTTAGAATCGGTTGAAAAGACTGGAAGGGTTTCCAAGTAAATGCTTTTTTCTTTTTCTAGATTTAAGTTTTTTGCAGGAGAAATAATAATCATAATGTAATGATATAATATAATTTAAAAAAATTTAAATATATTATTTAATCATTGCCCATTGACCGCTTTTTTCCCTACAAGCAGTATCATAACTGTTAGTTGACATTCTTCCTCTTATAAAAACATTTTCAATTAGTCTGCATTCAGAAGATCCAAAATGACCTTTAATATTTATTACACCTTTATTTCCACTTTTAGGATTTTTCCAATAACCCGAATTTACATCTGAATTATTATCGTTAATTTCTAACACTCTCAAAGTCTCTTGTTTATAAAAATAATAATCATCTTGGTTAATAAAATCCACCAAGTACGTGCCAACAATTGCACCTACAGTAGAACCTATTGTTGTAGACAATAAATCCCCATCTCCAAGTTGATAGCCGAAGTAACCTCCAACAGCAGTTGAGGATGTTCTCATGATTGAAGATTTATCTACATTAAGAGATGAACAAGAATTGATTAATGTTAAAGAAATTGCAAATAAAAGAATTTTTAGATTATTTTTCATAATACTTATTGAGCACTTGATTTCTATTAATTGACCTGTTTAAAGAATTCAATATATTAGAGTTATTTCTCATCTCTATCATATCAGGTGAATATTTTTTACTTACAAGATCTCTTCTTAAGTCATTAAAGTAATTTAATTCATCAACTTTCTGATTTACAGAAAAAATATTGGCTGTGTGTTTGTCAGTAAGAAAAGGTTTTTTGTAAGCTAGGGGTGAAAGATTTTTAATGGAATCTGGCATTATACCCAGTGGTTCAAAAAATGCACTATCGTGCATTTTTTTCAAAACATAACCAATTGATCCTGTTAAAGTAGTATATTGCAATGTATAACTTAAACTTCTAGTTTTTGGATTTTCTATACCTGCTGCACCTTCACTTCCAAATACTTCACTAAAAGTACTACTTTGACTAGAAGAAAAAGAAATTAAAAATAACAAAAATGTGATTCTTTTGATCATTAATTTATTAAACGACGGTTTATTTATTTGTTTAACATTTTTTAAAATTTGTTTAACTCTTCAATCAATCTTAGTTTTTCATGAATTGGAAGTTGCATGTAATATTTTGAAGATGGTGTGCTTTTAGAATTATCATTATGATAATTAATAATTCCTCTCTTTAATTCGAAAGTATTTGATTGTTCTAGAGATGAATCAAAATACTGCCCAGCTATAAAGCCGACACCAATCCCCACCATTGAAAGTTCAAATAGATTGAATGAATTAGCTTTTTTTGAAACAACAAATGTTAAAAATAAAATAAAAAAAACTTTGGAAATTTTTACCATAATTATTAAATATAAATATTTATATAATTATGAAGTAATTTCGTTATTTTACAATAAACTTTTCAAAAACCATATTGCCAACCCATTATCACTCTATATCTTTCCCTTATTTGCAATCCTCTAAATCGTTGATATGTTGGAAATATTCCTTCAATCCCAATTCTATGATTTTTTAAGAATAGATACGGATTTACAAAATTTAATCCAAAACCAAGATATACTTTTTGGTGACCCTGATTTCGTGAATCCATAGCAAGGCTCATTCTGGGATTCATCTCATTGTCTGATCCAATCATTTTTTTTTTAACTTCATAATTTATTTTAACTGAAGTACTAATATAATCTACCCAACGATAAGAAGTCCATAATGTAGCCTTAAATAAATCTCCATGCTTATAGTTTTTAGTATTTTTATAAACAGACTTCTTAAATAAAAACTTTTCCCCTACTTTCAATCTTCCTAAATTATTTATATTATTGATAAAAATAAAAGGATCGAAAGTTCCTGATCCATTTTGCATTGAGTATCCTAATCTGCTGCTGGAGGAAGTTGGAGTATTGTCACGTATGTCGATACTACCAGAGGGTATACTTATACCGAAGCCAATAGAAGTTTTCAAATAATCCTCTTCAAATACTTTTAAAATTCCGGAAAATCTTGTGTCACTAATTCCTGATGAATTTACATCAAATAAACCTCCTCCAGCCATAGGCATTCTCCTTTGTGTCATTTCTTTTTCAAAGTAAGATGTCATAAGCATCAATGTTAATAAATCATGAGGGGCATACATTGCTCCAAACATATGCATATCCATTTTCATTGATACACTTGTATTCATATAATTTCCAGACCCATTTGATGCTCCATTTGGAACTGAGGTAATATTGTCTGAATATAAAACTTTAGTACCATTCATAATTTTATTCATTTCCATATGTCCAAATCTATATGAAAACATAATTTCTCCTTTTTTATGAGAATGATCACCCATAACTGATATTGGACCATGAGAGTCAGCAAGGTGGATTTCAGCTGTTCTAAGAATTGTAGAAAAAACAACTATAATGATGAACGTTATGTAATGAATCATAACTTCTCCTTTCTTAAATTGATTGATTATTTACAGATAAGGAATCAGGATTGGAGGTGAGTTTGACTTTTCTTCTACAAAAACAACTTTTGTTGAATAAAAGTCACTGTTTCTGAAACAATCTTCAACTGAAAAATCTACAAAATTATAAATATCAGTGCTTTTTAGATATCTATCCTTTATGCAATGTTCTTCGCAATCATGTTCATTTTCATTTTCAGTGTTGGAGCTACAAATTTCTTTGTAGCTTTGAGGATATTCATTATAAAAATGAAAAGAGAAATTTGAGCTAATAAAAAATGTAATTACTATAAAACATACAGCAAGATTAATTTTTGGTGATTTGTTAAGCATTGAAGATATTAAACTAGTATATGATCTAGGTCACTTATTAGCAAACTTTTATGTTTTAAAATGAATCCGAGAATTTTTATTGTATTCGAAAAAAAATGTGTAACCATAAATTGAAACTAAATTATATTTATTATTAATAAAATATTTATAAATTTCGTTATTTATAGGTGGACATTGCTTATCATGAATTTCGATTGAAACTAATGATGGACAATATTTCTTAAGATCAAACCCTTTTATAACTTTAGTTTCATAACCTTCAACATCAATATTCAAATAATCGATTTTTTTTATATTATTTTTTTCTAAAATTTGATTAAGAGTTTTTTGTTTTATTTTATGTATTTCTGGTTTTTTTTTTACACTTTTAAATGTAAAATCTTTGAAATTATCATCTACAGTATTCATCGTACAGTTTTCATAAAATATATAGGAATTAACTAGTTTATCCTCCGCTCCGATCGAAATATTAAAGTTTAAGTCTTTTTTTCTAAAGAAATTGTAAAGTTTTATACATCTTGATGAAATATCAATATTTATACCACTCCACCCTTTATCAAAAAGAGAAAAAGTTAGTGAATTGATTTTTGGTTGATTACATCCTATATCCACATACAAACCTGAACTATTATCTCGAAAATAATTATTTACAAATAAGTCTTCTCCAAATACATCTGAGTAAGACTTTAAAGGTTTAAAGAAAATATTCTGTAAAATATTAAATAGAAAAGAACTTTTTAATTTTTTTCGTATTTTTTTGAAAGCACCCATCTAAGAATTTTATTTTGATTTCATCATATTATAAATGGTAGCGGAGGAGGGACTTGAACCCCCGACACGCGGATTATGATTCCGCTGCTCTAACCACCTGAGCTACTCCGCCAGTTGTAGAATTAAAAACTAATAAATTTTATATTCTTCAATAACTATTTAATGTTAATAGAAATATATTGAGTTTCAAGGAATTGATTACTTTAAATGTAAAGATAAAACTCGCGCTGTTGAGTCACAGCGCGAGTTAAATTGTAGTTATTTAGCAGAAGCAGTGATTTTATAAATTTCACCTTCGTCAACTGCAGCATATAAGGCATTGTCTGGACCTAATCTAAGTCCTCTAAACCTTTTGGTCAAACCAGTAGGCATGTGAAGAACGCTTTTAATTGACTGGCCATCTTTAGCTATGTCAACTACATCAATTCTCATACCCGATGGAGTTCCACCAAAACCAATACCCATTATACCAACGGCCATACGACCTTCCCAGTAACCCCAGTTTTTTCCTTTGAGGAAAGCAGCTGAGCCAGTACCCTGAGAAAGACCATTGTTATTCCATGCAGGTGGCATTAAATCGTCGAAACGAGTATCACTCATTGGCATGAACTGAGCACGTTTTGCTGGAAGCATACCTTCTTTTTGATTAGGCATGTATCCACAATATTTATCTGGACAATCACCACGACCACCTACGTTGGGGCGAGGATCCCATCCACCATTACCACCGTTAACTAATGCGGTAATTTCGTCATTTTGCCATGGTCCGTGCTCTGCAGTAAAGGCTCTACCATCACCGGGACGGAAATCAATACCTTGAACATTTCTATGACCGTAAGTGTACATACGCTTGTCAAAACCTCTTGGAGGTTTGTTACCAGGATGAGCTTTACCATCTGTATCAATTCTTAATACATTTCCACCTAAAAGTTTAGGGGATTGAGGAACTACACCTCTATGACGATCACCAGTAGTTGCCCATAGGTATCCATCAGGTCCAAAACGCAATCTGTTACCATTATGTGCACCTGGACCACCAAAAGGATGATCAGATTCAAAAGGTTTGTACTGGATGTCTTTTACGATATCAGTACGATCAGATACGCTTTTGAAGTCTTTACTTACAACAAATCTCATAATGATGTTACCATCACATTTTTCGAAATTGGTTTTACAACCACTTCCGTGATATTTATCAGAAGTAGATGCAACATACACTCTTCTATTTTTGTTAAAATTAGGATCTAGTGCAACACCCATCATACCAGCTTGACCTGAACAGAATAGATCGTTGTTAGCACTAGCATAACCCTTTGAGTCTTTCATGCCAACTAGTGCATGAACAGAACCAGAGCTTGTTTTAACTGAAAGACCTTTACATTTTTCAGTTACGAACATATCCCCTTTACTAGTGAAAGCCATATCCCATGGATTTTCAAGTCCATTCATAATCGACATAGCACTAATATTTGGGGTATTCATTGTATCAGCATTACTAGCAGAAGCCATCAAAGAGGCGGTGGCAACTATAGCTGCTGACAAAAGTTTAGATTTTTTAATCATTTAAATAATCTCCCTTAGTTAATATTAAAGTTATTTTTGCGCGTTTAAGTATGCAGCAAGATTTGCGATTTCAACATCGGACAAAGGTTGAGCCATCATAATCATAAGATCGGAATTGGGACCTATTTTGGTTCCAGCCCTGTAGGTATTTAACCTATCCACAAGATATGGTATTTTCTTACCCTTTATTTTGGGATAACTTGCTAAACCCATACCACCAGGACCGTGACAATTACCACAGTTTTGAGCATACCTTGCTTTTCCCGCTTCTATATCGCCACTTTGGACATCAAATGAAATTATAAGAACGAGCCCTATTATTCCAAAAAATAGACCTTTCATAACCTTCCTCCACAAAATGATTTAGAAACCTAATAGTCAGGTTCTTAAATTAAACCATGTTTGTATAATGCAAAAATGCAAATATAAATATAATATAGGGGTGTTACTTTATTGTTGCAACCAAATAAAATCTTATTAATTTATTAATAAAATTATTATTCTTATTTAGTAAGGGAAATCAAAACTAATAAACTTAAAATTACATAAATTTGCTACCAGTTATCCATCCTCCACCAATCATCCTCTTCTTACTATCGTAAAAAACACATGCTTGGCCTGGAGCAACGCCTAATTCGGGTTCAGATAACTGAACTGTTCCTTTTTTATTATTTTTTTTATCAACATTAATTTTAGCTGAAATTAACTTTCTACCTGAACGAATTTTGATAAGAGCATCAAATGAATCATTAGAATTTTTTTTAGAGAAAAAATTTAAGTCTTTCAAATATATTACAAATTTAATGAGTTGATCTTTTGTACCAACTACTATTTTATTTTTTTTTCTTTGAATATCAATTACATACAATGGCGAATTCTTTGTGTTACCTTTTATTCCTCCGATGCCTATGCCTCTTCTCTGACCAATTGTATAATCTACGATTCCCTTATGTTTGCCAATAACTTTACCATCTAAATCTTCGATAGATCCCTCTTTTAAGGCACTTGGCACTTTACTTTTTACGAATTTTCTGTAGTTTCCATCCGGAATAAAGCAGATATCTTGACTATCCGGTTTATCAGAATTTTCTAATCCAAATTTTTTAGCCAACACTCTAATAAACGGTTTACTATAATTTCCAAGAGGAAATCTAAGAATTTTTAATTGTTCTTGTGTTGTAGCGAAAAGAAAATAACTTTGATCTTTCTTGTAATCGTCGGCTTGGTAAAGATTAATATCATCGCCTTTTTCAATTCTTTTTACATAATGTCCAGTCGCAAGAATTTCGCAATTTAAATTTCTTGTAAAATCCAATAAATCTGTGAATTTTACCGTTTGATTGCAAAGGATACAAGGGATTGGAGTTTGACCTTCGAGATAACTATTCACAAATTTCTTAATAACAGATTCTCTAAATCTATCTTTATAATCAATAATATAGTGTTTAATACCTAATTTTTTGGCAACATTTCGTGCGTCTGCAACATCAACGCCTGCACAACATGTTTTGGATGTTTTATTATCATTATTTGTTTTACCCTCATAAAGTTTCATTGTCACTCCAATTACTTCGTAGCCTAGGTAATTTAATAGTGCAGCTGTTACTGAAGAATCAACACCTCCGGACATCGCAACTACTATTCTCTTTCCAGGTTTTGGAAGATTATTTTGTTTAACAAATTCGACTTTATTAATCTCTTTCATCAATCCACGCCATTTGAATTGCTTCTAATATTTTTTCATTAGAGCTTTCAGGGTTATCTTCAAATTCTTCTAAATCTAAAATCCATTTATGTAGGTCTGTAAATCTGAGATTTATGTTGTCTTTATCTGGAAACTTTTCTTCTAAAAGAATTGCTATATCTGTGCTGTCTGTCCATTTTAATTTCATTACTCGACGCTCATATTTCTTGTACCTGAGGGAATTCTTACCTTCATACCCTCCAACTTTTCATCTATAATAATTTGACAACCTAATCTTGAGGTATGAGTGAGTCCAAAAGCTAAATCCAACATATCCTCCTCTTCTTCACTAGGCTCTGGCAAGGTTTCGAAAAAATTCTTTTCTAAAATTATGTGACAAGTGGAGCAAGCCAGAGAACCTTCACAAGCACCCTCAAGATCAATATCATTACTATGAGCTACTTCTAACAAAGAAAGTCCATTTTGTGCGTCCACGATTTTTTCTGTACCGTCGGCTTCTATAAATATAATCTTAGTCATAAATTATCAATCTTTGTTATGTCAGTTCCTAAAACTTTCGAAAAATCTTTGTCTATTTTTTTTTGAGCAAAAGATTCGGTTGATTTATTAAGTTCATCTATTTTTTTATTGATCATATCAGCATTATTAGTTTCAAGTGTGTTTTTTAGCATATTAATATTCTTATTTATTACTTCTATATCATTTGTAGAACAGATTAATTCAATATCTTTTTTTACACCTTCAATCTCATTTAAAAAACTCATTGCTTTTATTTTCGCTTCTATAAGCATTCTTTGTTCAATATCATCTTTAGCGTTTAAAATACTATTTTCAACTATTTTTCTCATTTCATCTAAACCCAAATCTTTATTAGTTTTCAAAGAAATATCGCTTTCATTACCTGAATCTTGATCTCTTGCTGAAACAAACAAAATTCCATCTGCATCTAATGAAAACATAACTTTAATTCTAGGAATACCAGCAAGTTTTGGAGAAATATTAGAAAGTATAAATTCTCCTAAATTCCTGTTATTAAGTGAGGTCTCTCTTTCTCCTTGAAGAATTTTGATTTTAATAGCAGTTTGACCGTTCTCATGAGTTGTAAAGCTTTGTTCTTCAATTGCCGGAATTGGAGAATTTCTGGAAATAATTTTTTCCATTAATCCACCCATAGTTTCTATTCCAAGAGATAAAGGAGTTACGTCAAGAAGAAGGTTTTCGGAACCATTCAATAATTCATACCCATGTAAAGCAGCTCCTTTAGAAACAACTAAATCAGGATTAACATCGTCAAGAATTTTTGTAGCAAATTTTTGACTAATTTTATTTGATATAAATTTTAATCTTGAAGATCCACCAACTAAAACAAATCCATTTACCTTATTAACTGAAATATCAGCTTCGTCTAGTAATTTTGAAGATATATCGATAGTTTTATCAATCAGTGATTCAATTGAATTGTTTAAATCATTAATTTTAATATTCACTTTCATGCTTTTATTATTAATTTCTAAAATATAAGTTTTTTCATTTTGAACAGAAAAGTCTTCTTTAATTAATTTAAATTTTTTAAGAATTTTTAATTTTTCTTCTTTTGACAAAATATCAAATTCAATTTTTAATTTTTTTTTAAGAACAAATTTTGCAAACAATCTATCAAAGTCGTCACCACCTAAATTTGGATCGCCTCCTGTAGCAATTACCTTAAAAACACCATCAGATAATTTTAAAAGTGAAACATCGAATGTTCCACCTCCCAGATCATAAACAAAAAAAGTGCCTATCTTTTTTTTTTCTAGTCCATAGGCAAAGGCTGCAGCAGTTGGCTCGTTTATAAGTCTTTTTACTCTTAGACCAGCCATGAAAGCTGCTTTCATAATTCCTGATCTAGCTCTTTCATCAAAATAAGCTGGAACTGTTATTACGCAATCATATACTTTTTGTTTCAGATAAGTTTCGCAAATTTCTTTCAAATAAACAAAAAAATCTTTAGAAACATCAACAGACGATATTTTATTATTTTTTTCGTCTTTAAACTTTTTTGTTTCGAAGTCTTTTACAAAATTCCTTTTTACAGAAAAGATAGATTTCAAATAATTTTTTTCAGCAAATACTTTGTTTCCATAAATTTTTTTTTTATCATACAAAATTATAGTAGGGATTAATTTATTACCTGTTGAATCAAGAATGAACTTAAATTCATTATTTAATTTAATTGAACAAACAGAATTAGTAGTGCCAAAATCAATTCCCAAGCATAACTTTGTAGTGGGTTTAACCGAAGGATCTTTAATTTGAATCAAATTCATTATATTGACTTTACGTTTTTCTTAATCTTCTCTAGATAATTAAGTTTAATTGTTAGTTTTTTTACATTTTCATATTCTTTAGTGTCAAAAGAGCTTGAGATGTAATTAGTTGTTTCGGAAATATAAATGTTTAATTCATCTAAAACACTTTTTTTTGAATCCTCATCAGTTATCTCCATACACTTGTTTTGAATATCCATTATTTCTTTAAGAACTTCTACATCACTATACGATTTGTCCTCAAAAATTGAATTGAAGCCTTGTAAATTTAACAACAAGTTAGCTCTAGAGACTGAATTAAAAAGTTTTTTATATGCATCATTGACAGTTGAAGAAGCAAGAGTTGAATATTTAATTTCTTTTTCTGACAGACTTGAAAATTTGTCAGGATGAAGTTGTTGTTGAAGTTTGAGATATTTGTTTTCTAAATCATCCAGATTAATATCGTATTTTTTTTCAATATCTAACAATTCAAATTCATTTCTAAAGTTGGGTGGTTGAACTTTCTTGCAATGAGAGCAAAAGAATTGATTTTTTCTAATTAAGTTTTTACAATTCCAGCATTTTGCATTAGCCACCATAATTGAGATCTAGACATGAAATGACTCGCCACATCCACATCTTCCTTTTTCATTAGGGTTTATAAACTTAAAACCGGATTCTAAAACTCCTTCCTCGTAGTCCATTGTGGTTCCAATTAGAAATAGGGTGGCCTTAGGATCAATATAAATATTGATGTCTTGTATTTTCAAAATTTCGTCCTCATTGTCGGGTTCTTCAACAAATTGCATATTATAGGTAAGGCCAGAACAGCCTTTTGTTTCAATGCCAAGCTTTATGCCGTGTGGTTTAATATCTCTGGAAGAAAGAAGTTTTCTAATATGGTTAACAGCTTTGCTGGTAACAGTTATCATTTGCTATTTTTCTTCTTGTAATCATCTATTGCAGCTTTAATGGCGTCTTCAGCTAAAATTGAACAGTGAATTTTAACAGGTGGTAGGGCTAAATGATTTGCTATCTCAGTGTTTTTGATCGAATGAGCTTCTTCAAGATTCTTACCTTTAACCCATTCCGTTATTAGTGAGCTTGAGGCAATCGCTGATCCGCATCCAAATGTCTTGAATTTTGCGTCTTCTATTACACCATTTCCGTCAACTTTTATTTGCAGCTTCATTACATCTCCGCATGCTGGTGCTCCGACCAAGCCTGTTCCGACTTCACTTGAATCTTTATCCATGGACCCTACATTTTTTGGGTTCTCGTAGTGATCTAATAATTCTTTACTATATGCCATTGTTAAATCTCCTTTCTAGATTTAGTGGTGCGCCCACTTAATTTTACTAATATCAACTCCTTCTTGAGCCATTTCCCATAGTGGGCTCAGTTCCCTGAGTCTTTTAACCTCGTTAACAATAGTTTCTGTTGCATATTCTATATCATTTTCTGTCGTAAATCTACCAAAACCTATTCTTAGGCTAGTATGTGCTAATTCTTCTTCTACTCCTAGAGCTTTTAAAACATAAGATGGTTCAAGTGAAGCAGAAGTACATGCTGATCCAGATGAAACGGCAAGATTCTTAATTCCCATCATTAAAGATTCGCCTTCAACATAAGCAAAACTAAGATTTAAATTACCTGGGACTCTTTCAGATTCTGATCCATTCAAAAAAACGTCAGGACAAGCCTTTCTGATTCCTTGCAACATCATTTCTTTAAATTTAAATAATTTTTTGTGTTCTTCAGTCATTTCTTCTGAGTAGATTCTACATGCTTCCCCTAGGCCTACACAAAGTGCGGGAGACAAGGTTCCAGATCTCATCCCTCTTTCTTGGCCACCGCCACTTATAATAGAAGAAATTCTTACTCTAGGTTTCCTTCTTATAAACAAGGCGCCAACACCTTTTGGGGCATAAATTTTATGTCCAGAAATACTCATTAAATCGATATTCATCTTGTTAACGTCAAGAATGATTTTTCCGACAGCTTGGGCACAATCTGTGTGAAAAAAAACGTCATTATTTCTACATATTTCGCCAATTTTTTCAAGTGGCTGTATTACACCTATTTCATTATGAACACCCATAATTGATACAAGAAGTGTTTTTTCTGTGATTGCGTTTTGAAGTTCATTAAGATCGATTAAGCCGTCATCCTTAACAGGAAGGTAAGTAACATCAAAACCTTTACCGGATAGATGCCTGCAAGACTCTAAAACACATTTGTGTTCAGTTACACAGGTAATAATATGGTTCTTTTTGTCTCCATAAAACTCTGCCACACCTTTTATAGCTAAATTATTGGATTCAGTGGCTCCTGAGGTGAAAATAATTTCCTTAGGATTGGCTCCGATTATTTTGGCAACATTTTCGCGAGCGATCTCTACACCTTCTTCAGCCTCCCAACCAAAGGAATGGTTTCTAGAATGTGGGTTACCATAAATTTCACCAAAATAGGGCATCATTTTTTCTAAAACCCTTGGATCTACAGGAGTTGTAGCTTGATAATCAAAATATATATTTTTCATTTTCTCCATCATAATATTTATCTAGTCATTTATAACACTATTTTCCACATTATACTCTATTTTTCTATCAAAAAATAAACAAAACATGACATAAGTTAAATAGTATCTTTCAAATAAATTACAAAGATAATCTTCAATAAAATTTATCATTTTTGTGTACCAGACTTTGGCTTATCATTACTTTTTAATTTAATTTGTTCGCCACTAGGTATTTTATACGTATCACTGATTTGCTTTTTTAACTTCTCGATTTTTTCGTTTAAAGAATAAATCTCTTTAAACAAGGCATGAATACTTTTTTTATTTGGATCATCTATTTTTCCTTCAGAAATACCATAAGCATTGAACGAGTCATTTGAATTTTTAGCTTCAATTTTTCTTGCTGGAACACCAACATATGTAATATTCTCTGGAACGTCTTTTAGAACTACAGCATTAGCACCTATTCTTGAATTTTTTCCTATTGTTACAGGACCTAATATCTGAGCGCCAGAACCTACTATAACGTTGTCTTGTATTGTTGGATGTCTTTTTATATTTCTTTGTGAATCTGAATCAACTGACGGAGAAAGTCCTCCTAAAGTAGTTTGTTGGTATATTGTAACGTTTTTTCCTATTATTGTTGTTTCTCCTATTACTAAACCTACACCATGATCGATAAAAAAACCTTCTTCAATTTTTGCAGCAGGATGTATCTCAATAGAAGTTAGTATCCTGGAAATATTTCCTAAGAATCTTGCTACAAACTTTAATCTACATCTCCATAGCAGATTGCATATACGATGAATAAGAGTTGCATGAAAGCCAGAGTAAGTGAAAATTATTTCAAATATATTTCGTGCCGCTGGATCTCTTTTAATAGCAGCTTTTAGATCAGAAAGAATTAAGGTTAATAAATTTTTTGACATAACCTAACTTTTGTATTATACAAAGCTATAAATATTATATCCTACCAATCTAGTCAAGCATAAATGCCAGAAATTCTACTTAATGGTCCAGTTGGAAGACTCGAAGCTCGATATACACACAATAATGTGTCCAATTCCCCTTCTGTCCTAATCCTTCACGCACATCCCGGTCACGGTGGCAATATGAACAACCCTTTATCATTAAAGTTACATAAGTTCTTTTCTGACATTGGTTTTTCAAGTCTTAGATTTAATTTTAGAGGCGTTGGCAAATCTGATGGGGAACATGATGGAAGCGAAGGAGAATTAGCAGACTCAGCAATAGCTTTAGATTGGTTACAAAACCAAAATCAAGAATCCAATCAATATTGGGTATGTGGAATATCCTTTGGTGCTTGGGTTGGTATGCAATTACTAATGAGAAGACCCGAAATACCAAAGTTCATCCTAATTAGCCCCCCTGTTGGCAAATATGATTTTAATTTCCTCGCTCCCTGCCCTGCGTCAGGTTTAGTTATATCAGCGGAAAAAGATAACCTCGTGGATAACAGTTCTGTTTCAGAGGCAGTAAGTAAGTTAAATAAACAAAAGTCGATTGAAGTAAAACATCAATTAATAAAATCTGCCGATCATTTTTTTTCAGGTGCAGAACATAAAGTAATAGAAAAAATTAAGAAATATATACAAGAAGTTAATTAAGTATTAACTATTTGCCCAGAAATAGAACTTTTTTTGCATCCGGTTGTTTCGGGAAATGAAGATGGTAATGATTTAAGTGTTCTTACTGAAATATAAGCAAATGCTTGAGATTCAATAAAAAAGGGGTCTAGGCCGTAACTCTTTGTTGTTAATACATTTTTCTCTCCAAGAAATTCTTTTAAATCTTGCATAAGAATATTATTTTCCACTCCACCACCCGAAAAAATCCATTTATCAACATTTAAGTTAATTTTTTTTGTAACATTATAAATTAAAAATGCTGAAAAATATGTTAATGTTCGCAAAAAATCTTTTGGATTTATTTTTTTTAGACAATAAAAATCTTTTACATTAAAAAAAAAATTATCGAAAGAAACTGGGTATTGTTTTTGCAAAAAATCTTTCTTTTTCCAAATATCTAATAGTTCAAAAATTATTTTTCCTTTGGATGCAATTTCTCCATTTTTATCAAATTTTTGTTTAAAGTTTAAATTACAAAATTGGTCTAAAAGTTTATTACCAGGTCCAATATCAGAAGCAAATAATTCTTTATTACCTTTAAGTAAAGAAAAATTTGAAATTCCCCCAATGTTTACAACAATTACATTTTTATTGGATATAGAAAATTGACATTGATGATAAATTGGAGCAAGTGGTGCACCTTCCCCACCTTTAATAATGTCATTTATTCTAAAATTTGAAATAACACAAATCTTAAGTCGTTTGGAGAGAATTTCAGAATTCCCTAATTGAATTGAAATTCTATTTTTTGGTTGGTGCAAAATTGTATTTCCATGAATACCTATAACATCTATATCCGATATATTAATTGAATTTTTATCTATAAAAGAGAGGATATTCTTGTAAACATATCCAGTAAATTTCTTGTTTAAATTTGAAAAATCTTTTGATTCTAGAATTATATCCTTGTCAAACTTATTAAATTTGCTAATAACTTTTTTAATATTTGATTTAAAGTTTTGACTAAATTTATAATAATCATCAAATAAAACCTTTATTTTGTTCATACCGTCTGTTTTAATCAATGAAACATCTAATCCATCAAGTGAAGTTCCACTCATTATGCCAATAGAACAATATTCTTTTTTTTTCATGAATATTATTATAACCTCATAATTATTTGTATGTATAAAGATTTTTATGATTTGATTTTAAGTAGAGGTTTAATTCATCAATCAACTGACGATGAGGGCATAAAGAAACTTTTATCAAAAAAAACAACTGGTTATATAGGTTTTGACTGTACTTCAGATAGTCTCCATGTTGGATCATTACTTCCTATTATAATTCTTAGACATTTCCAGAAGTACGGTCACAAACCTATTATCTTATTAGGAGGTGGAACAACGTTAGTCGGGGATCCATCAGGTAAAGATGAAACTAGAAAGATTCTTTCAAAAAGTGATATTGATAAAAATAAAAATAAACTAAAGAAAATCTTTGAAAAATTTTTATCTTTTGACAAATCTAAAGAAAACTGTGCTGTGATAGTAGATAATTATAATTGGCTTGGAAAACTTCATTTAATTGAATTTTTAAGGGATATTGGAAGTAAATTTTCTATAAATAAAATGCTGAATTTAGAGTCCATTAGACAAAGACTTAATAGAGAGCAACATTTGAGTTTTTTAGAATTTAATTATTCTATTTTTCAGGCTTACGATTTTGTGGTTTTATACGATAAATATAACTGTATGATCCAATTTGGTGGTTCAGATCAATGGGGTAATATTGTTTCAGGAATAGATTTAGTAAAAAAAGAAAAGAATGGTTTTACTTTCGGACTTACTTCTCCACTAGTTACTACATCATCTGGACAAAAAATGGGGAAGACGAATCAAGGAGCTGTTTGGTTGGACGAAGAAAAGTTTTCAGTAAATGATTTTTGGCAGTATTGGAGAAATACATCTGATCAAGATGTCATAAAATTTTTAAAATATTTTACAGATATTAATATTAATGAAATAAATAAGTTTAAAAAATTTTCGGGGGTTGAATTAAATAACATTAAAATATTGTTAGCCAATGAAGTTACAACACTTTGTCATGGAGAAGAAAAATCAAAAAAAGCTGAAATAGTAGCAAAGAATCTTCATAAACTCACCAATATAAACTCTAAAATAATTGATAATTTTGAAAGAAAGATAATTGTTAAATCCGATGATTTAAATTCAGGACTTACTTTGAAACAAATTCTTATTGACCTCAAACTCTCAAATTCTAATGGTCAGTCAAAAAGATTAATTGAACAAGGAGCTGTAAAAATAAATGATAAATTGATTGAAGACAAAGACAAACTAATTTCTAATGATGAATTTACGAAACACCCTAGTAAAAATAATCATTATTATTTTATTGTGTTAGTTGGGAAAAAAAAATATGGCTTAGTTGAATTAATCACTTAGAAAATTCTTTATAATATTTGGAACAAAAACCGAAATAGGATTATAAAATATTTCATAATCACCATCAATTTTTTCAACTCTAAAATTTGCGCCTACTAAACCGTCCTCCGGCGATCCTGCAGTAACAATATCTCCCACTATGGGAAATTTAGTAATAAGAGTATTTATTGTATAAGCAGGAATAATAGATCCATTCAACAAAAAATAATCATCATTCATACCAATAACACTGTCAAATTGAATACCTAACTCACTTCCTTTTAAAAGACTATCTACTATTTTAAGTCTGTTATTTTCTAATTTATAATCTGCATTAAATTTATTAAAAATGATTCCGCCATCTTTAAGTTTCTGTGCAAAACCATCAAGAGAAAAAATACTAAAAAAATTGGCTAAAAATGGTGCATCATAAAAAACTAAATTCGCACCTGCTATTTCTCCGACATAATCACCAGTTCCTAAAGTTTGTATTCCCTCAATTTTTAGACTTCCTTTTTTAATATTTAAATCTAAGTCAAAAATATTAAGTAATCCAGGAAGATAATTTGATTCTAAGACGAATTTCTTATCTTTCACATTTTTTTTAAGTGATATATTATGAAAATCTTCGTTACCTTTTACTTCGATCTTTATTTTTTTAAATACTCCATCTGATTTATTAATATTAATATCTGAAGTCATAAAATGCATTCCACTCAAATAAAGATCATTTACATCAAGTTCAAAGTTGAAATTTTCTGACTCGAATTCCCTATTTTCAAAAATTCTAACTTTATCGAGAGTTAAAATATTTCCCGACAATTTAAAATCATTTGATTTTGCTTGATATTTAAATTTAAAATCTTGAATTGGAGTAATGAATTTTTGAATATCTACATCAATTATATGATCCGATGAAAATAATGCATTAACCTCTACTTCTAGATTATTAGATTTAATGTCAAAAAAACCAGAAAATAATTTATCATAAGGCCTTATTAAGAATCTAATTTTTCCATTTTTAAAATTTAAATCTGGACCAAGAAATGTTGAAGTTAATTGTAAATTTGATAAATCGCCCATCGCTTCAACTTTAGAAAAGCCAGTATCATCTTCGTTTATAATATAGTTAATTAGAATTTCACCTTTATAATCGAAGTCATAGTTAGGAAAAAGAAATTTAGCAAACTTTGAACTTAATAGAAAGCTTCCATTAATCTCATCAAGAAATTTATTATTCGCAAAACTTTGCTTACCGGCAAATTCAGTTTTTGATCCTGATAAATTTCCGCTACCATTGTAGTTTATTTCTGAATTATTTATTTTTATTTCTAAATAAAAGTTCTCTAAATTAATATTTTTAATTAAGTTATTGAATAGGGAGTTCTCTATCTTTGCATGAGCTTTGTATCTAATATCTTCAGCAGGTAAATCAATAATTAAAGGAAAATCAAGTTCCAGATTTATAGAACTTCGTCCAGTTATGCTCCTTAGTTTTGAATAACTTTTTTTATTAATTGGAGAAATATCTAAATAATTTATTACATCGTAATTTTTTCCAATTAAATTCAAATTTACGTTTGCTTTTTCAAGATCAGAATTTAAATCATAAAGCTCAATGACACCACTTTGTACAACTACGTTATTAGATTCACCAGAAGAAACGTAAAAAATGACTTTTCCATTGTTAATTTTTGCATTGCCATTTATTTTTTGAATCATTGGCATCGAATCCATATATTTTATAGTGGTATCTTTAAAATCAAATGCACCTTTTAAATTAGTAAATTTAATATTTTTATTTTTATCAAAAATCTCATTGCTCACAGAAAGATTAAAAATTTTTCCGGATGAATTTTCTGTCATCCATAAGTAAACAGATTCTTTAAAATTTCTTGGCCACATTTCTAGTAATTTATTTACATCAATTGTGTCTACCTGAAAAAAAGTTTTGGATTTTATTTTATCATTTAAGTTTAACCTAAGAACTGATTTCAAATCTGACATCTTATGAGAAAAATTTAAAATGATATCAAGATTATCCTCGTATTTTTCGCCAAATATTGAGGATTGATTAAAATTAATCTTTTCAATTCCCCTAAAGGTTGAGTAACTTATATCTCCATCTAAATCCAATTTAAAGTTTATTTTATCTACTGATAAATCTTCATTAAAAATTAATCTTGAAGAACCGGTTAAATATAGTTCATTTGAAAATATATTTTGGAAATTAAATAAATATTTTAAAAAATCAAAGTTAAACTTATCTATTTCCAATCTAATATCTTTTTTATTTTCAGAATTGTTATAGTTCACAGATATAAAATTTTCTTTAACACTTTCTTCGGAAAGTAAAAATTTTAAACTATTTTTTTTTTTATTTAGATCTAGTTTATAACTTTTTAAATTGTCTTCATTTAGGAAAATATTTAATTTGGTATTAACAATTTGTATCTCAGAAAAATTTTGGAAAAGACTGAAATTTTCTTTAAGTTTATTGATAACTAAATATTCTTTTGAGTAGTCATTTTTTTTTGAGGGATAAGATATTTCCACATCACCATCAAAAATTTGTAATGATGTTTCATATATTTTTTTATCAAACACAAAATCTACTCCTACCAAAATACTTGGAAAATAAGATTTTTTAATGACAAGGTTTTCAATTAAAATTTCAAAGTTTCTGGTAATTTTATTGAAACTTAAAAAAACATCTCCTATTTCACTGACATTATGTTTTTTTAAAATTGAACTTTCTCTATCAAAGTAATTCAAAAAATTTAGCTTGACTGGCTTTATTGAAATAATAAATATAAATATTGCAATTATAGAAATTATTAACAAAAATACTAAAGAAGCAATTAATGGTAATTTTAAACTTGGTTTATATTTCATAATTTATCTAATCAATATAACCAAGTTGATACAAAACAATATAAAAAACTAATTTATTATGCAAACGGGCGAAAAACTTTCTAATTTAAACTTCATTCTTGATAATAATAAAATATTAAAATCTGATGATTTAACCGGTAAGAAACTTTTAATTTATTTCTATCCAAAAGATGACACTCCCGGCTGTACTCAGGAAGCATTAGATTTTAACGAATTTCTAAGTGATTTCAATAGATTAAAAACAACTATCATTGGAGTATCAAAGGACAGTATCGAGAAACACCAAAAGTTTAAAGATAAGTATAATTTGAAAATTTATCTTGCTTCTGACGAAGATATGAAGATCTGTAAGATTTTTCAAGTTTGGGTAGAAAAATCAATGTATGGTAAAAAATATATGGGGATTGAAAGGTCTACTTTTTTGTTTGATGAGAATTTAGTACTTATCAATTCTTGGAGAAATGTTAAAGTTAAAGGTCATGCTCAGGATGTTCTTAACTTTTTATCTAATTAAATTTTATCAATTGATTTTCCAAGAAAAAGTCAATCTTGCCGTCCAAAACTGAACCTATGTCAGAGATGTTCTTTGCCGTCCTATGGTCCTTAACCATAGTGTAGGGTTGCATAATGTAAGATCTAATCTGATTTCCCCACCCAATTTCTCCTTTCTCTGATCTATCTTTTCTATTTTTTTCTTCCTCTTTTAAAATTTCTTTTTCATAAAGTTTTGATTTAAGCATATCCATTGCTATTGATTTATTTCTATGTTGAGATCTACTACTTTGACATTGTACAATTATTTTTGTTGGTAAATGGGTTATTCTTATAGCACTGTCTGTTTTATTAACATGCTGACCTCCAGCTCCCGATGCTCTAAAAGTGTCAATTTTGAGATCTTTCTCATTTATTTGAATATCGATTTTGCTATCAATTTCAGGGTAACAGAAAACAGATGCAAAACTAGTGTGTCTCCTCGATTGCGAATCAAATGGAGATATTCTTACAAGTCTATGTACGCCATTCTCATGTTTTAACCATCCGTAAGAGTTTTCACCTTTAATTTTAAATACAATTGATTTGTAACCAGCTTCTTCTCCAATATTTTGATCAATTATTTCTACTTTAAAACCTCTATAATCACACCATCTCGTATACATTCTAAATAAGATTGCAACCCAATCTTGTGACTCAACACCACCAGCACCAGAGTGAATTTCTATTAAAGAATTATTTGAATCCGCTTTACCATTCATCAAAGTTTCTAAATAGAGCTTATTTAAATCTAAGTTGATTTTGTTTAATTCTGTTTTTAATTCTTCAACTAAGGTATTATCATTAGCATCTTCAGAAATTCTAAGAAGCTCTTTTGTATCAAGTAGATTTTTTTCATTGGTAGTAATGGAATTTAAAAATTTAACAAGATAATTTTTCCTCTTGAGATCTTGATTCAAAAGCGTGTGATCTTGCCAATTTTCTTGACTCTCAAGTCTTTTATCTATTAATTCCAACTCTTTCTCAATCTCTTTTTTTTCAAACAAACCCCCTTAGGTTTTTAATCAAACCCTCTAATTTTAAAATTAAATCTGGACTCTCTTTATTCATCTAATAAAACCCCCTTAAATCAAAATCCTCACTTTTATTATCATTTTTATTGTTTTTTTCAAAATCAAAGTTACTTTTAAATACCTCTGTAATGAAATTTGAATTACTTGGTAATCCTGAAACTAAATCAATATTTACAAATTTTACATTTTCTGGAATTATAAAAGGCTTAGGTTTTCTAGTTTTATATAATCTCTGCATCAAATCTTGAAAAATAGGTGCCGCTACTTTGGAACCCGTTTCAAATTTTCCTAGCGATTTTGGAACATCATAACCCACAAATACACCTATAGTTATCTCAGAATTATAACCAATAAACCATGCATCTTGATTGTTATTTGTGGTGCCAGTTTTTCCTGCAACCTGGAAATCAAAATCATTTATATTTTTTGCTGTACCTCTTTCAATGACTCCCATTAAAAAAGATGTAATTTGAAAGGCAGACTCAGCAGTAAAAATTTTTTGGTTGTTATTCTTTATTTTTGGAATGGGCAGATTATTTATAAGTGAAGTATCAACCTCTGTTTTTAAATCGATTTTACACTTAAAGCATTTTCTTCTATCACCCTTAAAAAGATATTTACCATTATTATCATAAATTGCATCTATAATTACTGGATCTACTTTAATTCCATTGTTTGCGAGAGTGGCATAAGCAGATGTAATTTTAAGCAGTGAACTTTCTAACGATCCTAAAGAACTAGAAATTACGTAAGGAAATTTTTCATATATCCCTAGGTCTGTTGATATTTTTGCAATTTTATCCAAACCTATTCTATCAGACAATCTTACAGTCATTAAATTTCTAGACTTTTCAATTCCTAACCTAAGTGTACTCAAACCATAAAATTTATCTCCGTAATTGGTGGGTCTCCAAATACCATCTTTAGAATAATCGTCTATTACAAATGGTGCGTCTAAAACTTTACTTACTGGGGTATAACCATTTTCAAGAGCAGAAAGATATACTATTGGTTTGAACGAAGATCCCAACTGCCTCTTTGCTTGAGTAGTTCTATTGAAAGATGAGCTTGAATCATAACCACCAACCATAGCTAAAATTCTTCCTGTTTTATTTTCAAGAACTACCAACCCTCCATTTACTTTTGGTATCTGACTTAGTTGAAAAAATCCTTTCATATCAATTTCAAGCACAATCACATCTGAAACCTTAAACTTATCTTTCATTTTGAATTCTTTTTGCCTAATTAAGTTCATGTTTTTATAAGTTAACAATATCGTTTTATTATTAACCGTGAGAACTTCTATCCCCTCATTCGTAACCTTAGTTATAATACCCAGTTTTTTATCAAATAAACCATCGGGTTTTTTAAAAGCTTTTATATTTTCCAAAAAATTTTTTTTTACGTCTAAATTCTGAATTGGGCCCTGCCACCCTTTTCTTTTTGAAAATTCATTAACTCCTTGTTTGAATGACTCCTCAGCTTGAAGTTGAATGTTTTCATCCAGACTTGTCATAATCGTCATTCCGCTATCATATAATTTGCTTTCGTTAAACATGGAAATTATTTCTCTTCGAACTTCTTCCTTAAAAAAAGAAGCTTTATTATTAAGTATTTTTTTACTCTTTGAGAGATTAAATGGTCTACTTATTACGGACGAATATTCTTCGATATTTATAAAGTTTTCATCCAAAAGTCTCTTTAAGACCCAGTTTCTTCTTTTTAGAGCTTTTATTGGATTTTTATATGGGTTGTATGTTGATGGTGCTTTAGGAAGAGCAGCAAGCATAGCCATTTCATCAATATTTAAATCATAAAGAGATTTATTGAAGTAGTTTAATGCAGCTGATCGAACACCATAGGAGCCTCCTCCAAGATAAATTTCATTGAGATAAAGTTCCATAATTTGTTTTTTTTCAAGAACATTCTCCATTCTGAGAGCTAAGATTATCTCTTTAATTTTTCTTTTGTATGAGATCTCATTTGTTAGTAAGAAATTTTTTGCTACTTGTTGAGTAATAGTTGAAGCACCCTCTAATCTCCTATTACTAAATGTTTTGAGTAAATTCTTAATGAAAGCTCTAAAAATTGCTTTTGTGTCTATTCCTATGTGATTATAAAAATTTACATCCTCTGAAACTAAAAAACAATTAATCAATTCTGTTGGTATTTCCTCATATTTAACAAAAATTCTATTTTCGTTTGAATAATCCTCTAAAAAATTTCCGTTAGATGTAAATATTTTAGAAACCAATCTGGGTTGATAGTAAGAAAGTTTATCAAAATTTGGCAAATTCTTTCCCAACATATAAATTATGAATGTTAAAGAAAGAAACATTGTAATTAAACCGATCAAGCCTAACATCAGAAAATTTTTAAAATGTCTTAACATAAATAAACTTTATCCATTATTTTTATCTTTCCAATCAAAATAATTTATAACTGCTTTAACAATTTTATCTGATAATTTTTTTTGGTATGATTCAGTAATTAGCAATTTTGAATCATTCTTGTTCGATAAATAACCCATTTCAATTAAAACAGAAGGAATATCTAATGACTTAAGAACAGCAAATCCGGCTGACCTATGGGTTCTTTGCAATAAATTCATTTCATTTTTAAATGATTTTATTAAAAATTTTACTAAATGACTTGATTGATTTAAGGTATCTCTCTTAGTGAGGTCTAATAAAATTGAAGTTACCTCAGAGGACTCGGTTGTTAAATCAACGCCGCCTATTAAATCTGATCTATTTTCTCTTCTTGCCAAGGCAGCAGCTTCTTTATCAGAAGCTCTTTCAGAAAGAGTGTACAATGAAATACCTCTTGCATTTTTATTTCTATTATAATCCGCGTGAAGAGAAATGAAAATATCAGCATCATTTTTTTTTGCAATCTTTGTTCTATTTCTAAGCTTTAAGAATAAATCCTTATTTCTTGTAAGAATTACTTTGTAGTTAGTTTCTTTTTCAAACTTATCTTTTAACAGTAGCCCTACTTTTAAAGTTATATTTTTTTCTAGATTTTTAAAAATACCAACTGCTCCCGAATCTTTGCCACCATGACCAGGATCAATTATTATTGTCTTTGTTTTCTTATTGTTAAGAGAATAATCTATTACTATTCTTGAAAAAACATTGTTTTTTTTCTTCAGTAGGTAAATATTAGTTGAAAAAATTGACCTTTTAAAATTTAAAGTCAGAATATTTGAATCAATGTCATAAAAAATAGATTTTAAATTATCTTTTAATTTAATATTCTCTTTTATTTTAATTTTTTTGTTAAATTTAATTTGAATTTTTTTTTCAAATACTTTGTGACTAAATGAGGAATCTTCAAACAAGTCCAAAACTATTCTTTTTTTTTCCTCATTGGAACCAAATCTTAAATTTACTAATTCATTAGAATATGCTTGATTAATGTAGATAATTAAAAAAAAAATGAATTTAAAAAAATTTGCCAATTTAAAAAATAATTTATTATACTAGATATAGTGTTTTTTTTCAAAAAAAATCAATATCTACTGTGATTTTTTTTAAATTAATATGTATTATTAAAATGTTTTAAAAAAAAATTAGTAAGGATTAGCCAAAATGAAGAAGAAAATGTTAATTGATGCATCACATAAAAATATTGTAAGAGTTGCAATGGTAGAAAATAATAACTTATTTGATTATGAATCAGAAAAAATTAAAAATGAAAGAATCAAAGGTAATATTTACTTAGCAAAAATAGTAAGAGTTGAACCTTCTCTTCAAGCGGCTTTTGTAGATTACGGTGGAAATAGACATGGATTCTTAGCATACAATGAAATTCATCCTGATTATTTTAAAATTCCCACTGCAGATAAAAAGAAATTACTTAAACAAGAGCTAGAAGCTTCAAAAACAATCCGATTAGATGATGATGAGGAATTTATTGATGAAAGAACAAATAACCAGGCAGATGCTGAAGAAGAAAAAAGTGATGAAAAACTTCAAGAAAGAGATGGCTTTTTATCTAAAGTTATTGATTTCTTTAATTATAAACCAATTGATGAATTCCCAAGCTCTCACTCAAAAATGAGAAGAAGGAAAAAAATTAAACCCAGCATAAAAAATTCTCAGGTCATATTCCATAGAAAATACAGTATTCAAGAAGTTATAAAAAGTAACCAAGTAATTTTGATTCAAGTAGTCAAAGAGGAACGAGGAAATAAAGGAGCAGCTGTAACAACAAGATTATCACTTGCTGGAAAATATTGTGTTTTAATGCCAAATACAGATAAAGGCGGTGGTATTTCCAGAAAAATTGAAGATATAAAACTAAGGAAAAAGCTTAAAGATATACTAAGTAAATTGAATATAAAAAAAGGTATGGGAGTAATTATTAGAACAGCTGGTCAAATTATGGGAATAAAAGAGATAAAAAGAGATTATAACTCCCTAATCAAACTTTGGTCAGAAATAACCTCTAAAACTATTAAATCAAATGCGCCATGCCTTATCCATGAAGAGGATAACATAATAAAAAGGAGTTTAAGAGATTATTTTGATTCGACTTATGACGAAATTTTAATTAATGATAAAGAAACACTAAAAAAATCAAGAGAAATAATTAAACAATTCATGCCTGGATCATCAAAATTATTAAATTTTTATAATGATAGAAAACCATTATTTGCAAAATTTGGTTTAGAAAAAAAAATCATAGGTATAAATAATCCAGTTGTTAATTTGAAATCAGGCGGGTATCTAGTTATTAACCAGACTGAGGCACTTGTTGCCATCGATATTAATTCAGGAAAATATACCAAACAAAGAAACATTGAAGATACGGCATTTAAGACAAATTTAGAAGCAGCAGATGAAATCAGTAAACAATTAAAAATTAGAGACTTAGCCGGTTTAATTGTAATCGATTTTATAGATATGCTCGACAGAGGACATAATATAAAAGTTGAAAGAAAATTAAAAGAATGTGTAAGAGATGATCGAGCAAGAGTTCAAATAGGGAGAATAAGTAATTTTGGTTTGTTAGAGCTTTCGAGACAGAGACTGAAAGTGACAACTGATACAGTAATGTCTTCTCGCTGTCATGTATGTAACGGTTATGGAAGTGTAATATCGGGTGAATTTTTAGTTGAACAATTATTAAAAGTCTGTAATGAATATTCATTGAACGTGATATATAAAAATATATTTCTTCTAGTAGGAAAAAATCTCATAAAATTAATCAATGAAAAAATCAAGACCACAAAACAAAAAATTTTATCTAAAAAAGTTTTAGTAATTAACTATCCCAATCTCAAGGATAATGAATACTTAATATGTTCCGCAACAGAGATTTTATATAAGCAATGTCATGAAAATACAAAAGTAGATGATTTCTTAAGTTACTTATCAATTTCTAAAAAAACAGATGAATCAAAAGAAATTGACAAAGTAAAATCAAAAGAAATTGACAAAGTAAAATCAAAAGACAATTCATTAAAAAAACGAGTCAGCTATAGAGCTAATGCACTAGAATTTGACAAACAGACAAAAAGTAATGAACTTAATAAGTCTGGGAAGATTAACTTAAAGAAGAAGAAGATTGAGGATATTAAAGTCATAGCTAAACACGAGGATAAAAAACATGAAAAAAGACAAGGCTGGTGGAATCAATAATTTTTCTTCAACCATTTAGAAAATTTTTCGACCGCCTCAACAATAATCCTGGATTCAGGTGAAAAAGATAATCTTACAGTATTTTTCCCAAACTTTTTATCGAAATCAAAACCTGGCGTAAGTACCACACCAGTTTCATGTAACAGCTTTTCAACAAAGTTAAATGAATTCTCTTTAGTCAGACTAATATCAATATAAAAATAAAAGGAACCATTAGGTTTCCGTAAACTTATAATTGGTATCTTTGATAATATTTCATACACAATGTCCCTATTTGACTCATAAATCCTTACAATATCCCTGAGCTCGTTGATATTTTCAAATACTTTGAGCGCAGAATATTGAGCAATATTGCCAGATGAAATAAATAAGTTCTGAGACAATTTCATAAAGTTATCAGTCAATAATTTGGGAATAATAACCCATCCTAATCTCCAACCTGGCATACAAAAGAATTTTGAAAAACTATTAATAACAATAGTTTCTTTTCCTATGTTTAACATTGAAGGAATCTTTTTACAGAATTCGATTCCATGATAAATTTCATCCGAAATTAAATTTATGTTGTTACTAAGGCAATAATCATAAATAAATTTTAGTTCTTTTTTAGAGAATGTCTGACCATTTGGATTGTTCGGATTTGAAATTATCAAACCATCGAGCTTATACTTAGAAATTAAAAAAGGATCAATCTCGTCAATTTTATTTTCATCAGGATAAATCTCTATAACTTCGATATTTAAACATTTTAAAATATTTCTATATGCTGGGTAAACAGGGTTTAAAATACCTACTTTTTGTTTGCTATCAAAGCATGATAGAAAAGTTAATAAAAAAGCACCAGATGAACCTGTTGTAATGAAAACTTGATCTTTATCTACTTCAATATTGTATTCGGATAAATAAAAATCAGCTATTTTTTTTCTAAGACTTTCAATTCCATTAGAAGGAGTATACCCCGGTAAAGTCATCTTTGATAATCTAGAAGCTTCTTTTAAAACATTTTTTGGTGTTTTTGGTTGTGGTTCACCTAATTCTAAATGAAAAATTTTTTTACCATTCGCCTCAAGTTTATTAGCATTGTATAATAACTCCATAACATAAAAAGAATCTATGTTTGATCTTGAGGATGGGAGATAAGTTTTATGGTTCATATAATATATAAAATTAAATTAAAACAATTTAAATGAGAATACTAATAACTTTTGTAATAATCGTTTTTTGTAATTCTGTTAATGCAAAATCAATTAATGTGATTAGAGATGCAGAGATTGAAAATCTTTTAAAAGACATTAGCAAAGAACTGGTAAAAGAGACTGAATTAGAAAATGATAAATTAAAATTTTATATTGATAACCAAAAATATATTAATGCTTTCGTTACTCCAACAAAACACTTTTTTTTCACAACAGAACTACTACTAAGAAGTAAGGGCGTTGATGATTTAGCTGGAGTAATATCTCATGAAATAGGACATGTTATGGGTGGGCATTTTCAAAAACGTCAAATTGCAATGGAAAAAACCTCGGTTATCAATATTTTATCTTCAATTTTAGCAGTTGGGGCTATAGCAGCAGGAGCATCAGATGCAGGCTCTGCCATTCTGATGGGTGGTCAACAATTGAGTGGGTCTAGAATTTTGGCTTTTTCAAGGACTCAAGAATCCTTAGCTGATCAAACTGCAATTAGATTAATGAAAAAAAATGGATTTTCTTTAAGAGGACTTATAAATGTTTTTGAAGAAATAAAAAAAGGTGAAAAAATTAGAAAAATTAATCCCTATCTGATAACTCACCCTCTTTCGTCTGAAAGAATTAAAAATATAAAACTAAATTTGGAAAAACAAAAATTAAATAAATATGAAGATCTAGAAAAAAGATTCAGATTAGCAAAAGCAAAACTTAATGGGTTTTTTTTAAAATCAGAACAAATAAAGCTTTTGTATAGTGATAATAACTTAGAAAGTCTTTATGCTCGAGCACTCAATAACTACAAAATTGGCAAAATTGATTATGCAATAAATTTAATAAATAAATGTATTCAACTGGAAAATGAAAATCCTTATTTTTTTGAATTAAAAGGTCAACTTCACCACGAAAAGGGAAACTTTAATGAAGCAATAAAATCATATAATAAATCAAGTTTAATACTTCCTGATGAAAAAGAGTTTAAACTGTTTTTAGCAAAGTCTTTATATCATAGCGGTGAAAAAGAAAATTATCAAAAATCCATAACTCTTTTATTATCTTACATTAAAAAAGATGAATTTCCCATTGATGCATGGCACTATTTAGGGTTAAATTATGGAAAATTAAGAAAGCTAGACTACTCTTCTTATGCATTTGCGGAAAAGTTTGTTCTTACTGGAAAAATTGAAAATGCTAAGATTCATATAAACAGAGCAAAAAAAGTAACAAAGGATCCAATTTTAATAAAAAAACTATCTGATCTCGATTATGAAATAAAAAAAAGTAAATAAAATGAATAAAATACTTATAATTAACGGTCCAAATCTTAACCTTCTAGGAAAAAGAGAAACAGAAATTTATGGAATTAAAACACTCAAAGAAATTGAGGATGAATGTAAAAGAACTTTTGAAAACGAGAATATTAATTTAGTTTTTTTTCAAAGTAATTCTGAGAGCGAAATCATTGATATCATTCAGAAAGCTCAAGAGTACAATGGTCTAATAATTAATGCTGGAGCATTTACTCATACCTCAATCGCAATTCATGATGCACTAAAAGTTTTAAAAATTCCAAAAATTGAAATTCATATCTCTAATATTTATTCAAGGGAAGAGTTTAGAAAAAATTCTTTTATAAGCCCTGTGGTTAATGGTATTATAGCAGGGTTTGGAACAAGTGTTTACCAAATCGCAATAAAATCACTACAATACTTAAAATAATATGAGAAAGTTAGATAAAAAAATATTTGAAGATGTTGGAATTCTTTCAAAATTAATGGAAAAAAATGATTTGTCAGAATTAGATATTTCTGATGGAAAATTTACTTATAGATTAAAGAAAAACTTCAACGAAATCAAAAAAACAGTATTTACAAAAAAACAAATTGATGATTCTCAGAAAGATTTAAAAGATCAGAAAACAGAACCATCGCTTAAATCTCCATTAGTAGGAACAGCTTATTTGAGCCCTGAACCCGGTTCAAAACAATTCATAGAAATTGGTCAAAGTGTAAAAATTGGTCAGGTTCTTCTAATTATTGAAGCGATGAAAACAATGAATGAAATTGTTGCAGACAGAAATGGTGTTGTGAAAAAAATATATATAAAAAATGAAACTCCAGTTGAATTTGGAGAACCTCTTGTTCTTATTGAATAATGCTAAAAAAAATTTTAGTAGCTAATAGAGGAGAAATTGCTCTTAGAATATTAAGGGCATGTAAAGAACTTAGCATTAAAACTGTCGTTGTTCATTCTACAGCTGATGAAAAAGAAATGTTTGTTAGATTAGCAGATGAAAGTGTATGTATTGGCCCCCCACAAGTGAAAAGTTCATATTTGAATATTCCCGCAATTATTTCAGCCGCTACAATTGCAAATGTCGACGCTATCCATCCAGGAATTGGAATGCTTTCTGAAAACGCAAATTTCGCAAAGATAGTAAATGATCATGGTTTTAAGTTTATAGGACCGAATCATGAACATATTGAAAAAATGTCAAATAAAGTTGAAGCAAAAAATTTCGCTAGACATATTGGTTTGCCAACAATTCCTGGAAGTAGAAAAAGTATTAAGAATTATAATGAGGCTAAAGTCGTGTCAAAAGAAATAGGTTACCCTATTCTTGTTAAAGCAAGTAATGGTGGTGGTGGACGGGGTATAAAAAAAGTTTTTGAAGAGAGAGAACTTAAAGACAACTTTTTACTTGCAAAAAAAGAAGCTATCCAGAGTTTTGGTAATGAAAGTGTTTACATAGAAAAGTTTATTGAAAATCCTAGACATATAGAAGTTCAGATAATTGGAGATAGGGCTGGAAATTTAATTCATATAGGTGAAAGAGAATGTTCAATTCAAAGAAGGAACCAAAAAATTATAGAAGAATGTCCAAGTCCAGCTATTTCTGAAGCAGAAAGAGTAAAAGTTTGCGAATTGACTTTAAATGCATTTAAAAGTGTTGGTTACAACAGTCTAGGAACAGTTGAGTATTTATATGATAATGGAAAATTCTATTTTATTGAAATGAATACCAGACTTCAGGTTGAACATACAGTAACAGAGGAAGTTTTTAATATTGATATAGTTAAAGAACAAATTAATGTTGCATCAGGACAAGATTTGTCGATCTCTCAAAATGATATAAAAAAAACATGTCATTCAATTGAATGCAGAATCAATGCTGAAAATCCAATTACGATGTTTCCTTCTACTGGTCTTGTTAAAACTTATCATCCTCCAGGTGGGCCAGGAATAAGAATTGATTCTCTTCTTTACTCAGGATGTAGTGTTACTTCTTTTTATGATGGCTTAATCTCCAAAATAATCTCTAAAGGCAAAAGTAGGAAAGAATGTATAATGAGATTAAGAAGAGCATTAGACGAATATGTTATAGAGGGTATAGAAACAAATATCCAAGTCTTAAAAAAGATTTTAAATCATAAAAATTTTGAAGAAGCTAATTTTGATATAGGTTGGTTCGATAGTTTAAATTATTAAATTATGTTTTTATCAACAGATTTAGTTTTAAAAGCATATGAGAGAGGATTATTTCCAATGTCAGATTCAACATACGATCCTTATATTTACTGGGTTGAACCAAAAGAAAGAGGGATAATTTGTTTAAATGAATTTAAAATTCCAAAAAGCTTATATAAAGAATTAAAAAAAAAAACTTTTATTATCAAATTTAATTCTAAATTTAAAGATGTCATCAATCTTTGTGCTAAGAATAAATTTAGAGAGAGTTCATGGATAAATAAACAAATAATTGATAACTACATAAAACTTCACGAAATGGGTTATGCTAAGTCAATCGAATGTTTCTATAATAATAAAATAATTGGAGGCTTATACGGAATTATTATAGGCAGGATTTTTTGTGGTGAAAGCATGTTTAGTTTAAAAGCAAATGCAAGTAAAATTGCAATGACGTATTTAGCAGCAGCATTAAAACAAGCAGAATTTAAATTTATAGATACCCAGTTTTATTCTGAACACTTAAAACAATTTGGAACTAAGAAAATTTCAAGAAAAAGTTATCAAAAGATTCTCAAAGTAAATGCTTTAGAGAAAAATCTTAAATTTCCAGAAAAATTAGATAAATTTATCTTAGAATATTTTAAATAGATTCACTATTTTTAAGAAAAATTGGGTCTTCGAGCAAACATTTTTCTAATTTTATGTCGAAAACCGAATTTTTAGGAGAATTTATATATTGACTGGTCTTAAAAATCCATCCAAAAAAAGTAAATTTTGCGTTTTGACTATTAGTAAGCCTGTGGCTAATAAGTGCTATTTCGTCGTTGCCTTCAGCTTGTTCAACTTTCACACATCTGTGCACAACAATATTTGAATTTTCAAGCTCTAAAGTCTGAGATAAAGGAACAGTAAAATAGATCTTTTCATTTGTTGCTTTATTGAGAATTCTAAGAACAGCCCCTTGACATTCTATTTCTTCCGCAATTAAAAAACTGAAATGTAATGTAATAAATAATTTAAAAAAAATTAAAAATTTCATTCTTTTCCAATTGAAAATTCTAGCTTTTTAAGTAAATCTTTTACTTTTTTTTTGAAATCATTTTCATCACATCCTAGTAGGACTGCATCATCAAATGAATTTTGAAGGATAGAAGTTAGTTCTGAAAAATTTTCATTTAGTACTTTATTTGTTTCTTCACAAGAAATAATTTTTTTTTTTTTATCTATCCACAGAAACTCTTTGTTATTTTTATTGTCCATTTTATTGAGTTGCTAAAAATATAATCTTACTTACCTGATCTTCAATTGATTCAAAGTCTTTAACATTTTTAATTTCGCTATTAACGGAAAGATAAACTTTAGAATCTCTATCTAAAGGCGTAATTGATAAGTATTTATTTCCGAGTATACCATCATTAGAGACTTCAATTGAAACATTCTTAGGTATTTTAATATCAGAGTAAATTTTAAAAGTCACATGTGCAAAGAAATCCTTATCCAAAACTACATTACTAACAATCCCGACTTTCACCCCACTGAGTTTAACATCATTTCCTATCATGATACCCCCAACCTTTAAAAATTTAGCATTGAGTGTATATGAATCTTTTGAATTTTTATCTGTATTAACTTGAACGAACTCCATAAAAAATAAAAAAGCGACAAGCAATATTACTCCCCCAAGAATTGATTCAATATAATTTTGCTTCATAACTTCTTTTTCTCCCCTATTTCAATAATTTTTTGGAGAAGCTCTTCTATTACTATTGAGTCTTCAGTAAAAGAAAACTTATCTCCATCCAGTAAAAAGTTGTCATTTCCTCCAACTTCTATTAATAGAAATTTTCTACCAAACAATCCGTCAGTTTGAATAGAAACTGATGAATCATCAGAGATTTTAATGTCTTTGTCAATATCAAGTGAAATTTGGGGGTAATTATCCGTAACGTAAACTTTTTTAACATTACCTACTTTAATACCAGAAATCATTACATCTGTTCCTTCGCTTACTCCATCTACCTTATTAAAGGTCGCATTATAACTGTTAAAATTTGAGTTCTTATTATCTTTTTTTGTTAAAGCTAGATTCAATATAATTAAAAAAGTTATTACCCCATATATAAATCTTTTAATTCTTGAATTCACTTTGGTTTCCATATTGAGTATATATTTTTTATTTTTGAACTATCTTTTTTATCTTTATATTCATAAGCGTAAGGTGTACCAGTTAGATTGGGAACGTGATCCTTTATCCATGAAGGCTTTTTTTTTAGATTATCAGGAATTTCGTCTGAAATGTGATGTAGCCATGCATTCCACTCCTGAGGTATTTTACTGGCCTCTACTGTCCCTTTATAAATTACCAAACGTCTTTGTCTAAAATTATTTTTAATTGATTTATTTTTTACATAGTAAATATTCCCATATTCGTCCTGACCAATTTTTTTTGCAAAAAAGTTACAATATATTTTAAAAAACCACGAATTGTATGATAAGCTCATAAAAAATCTATCTTCATTATTTAATCTATGAATAAATATAACGATTTAAAAAACTTTATCGACAATTTTATTGAGAAATTTCGTAAACATACAACATCACTTAATACAAATAACAATAAAGCTTTTCTAAAAAAGATAGATAAAGATATAGAAACTTTGATTAATCAAATCTATAGCCTTAAAAACGAGGATTTTAGTGGATCATCTATTGCAGAGAGAAGGAAGCTACCTCATAGACGTAAAGGTTATACTCAAAAGGCTTCAATCAATAAACATAAGGTTTATTTAAGGACAGGTGAATATATGGATGGTTCAATAGGTGAAATATTTATTGATATGCACAAAGAAGGGGCTGCATTTAGAAGCTTGATGAATAACTTCGCTATTTCCGTATCCATTGGTTTACAATATGGAGTTCCTTTAGAAGAGTTTGTTGAAGCTTTCACTTTTACACGTTTTGAACCTAGTGGACAAGTTCATGGAAATACCGAAATTAAATTTTCCACTTCAGTTTTAGATTATATATTTAAAGAGTTAGCAATTTCATACTTGGGAAGAGACGATTTTAGTAATCATGAAGGAAATCAAACTACTGAATTACTTCCTGACGAGAATATAAAAAGCAAAAAAAAAGATGCAGAAATAGTTCTTAAAGAATTTACCAGTAAAGGTTATATAAGAAAAAAAGTGTTTGATAATAATCTAACTTTAATCAGCAATGAGAATGCAAAGTCAGAAACCGAAAAAATTCAAAATCAATACAATTTTGAAGGAGATCCGTGCGATAAATGTGGTAATTTTACAATGTACAAGGAAGGCAAAAAATTTAAATGTTTAACATGTAATCATAAAATTGATGAATGATTTCCTAGAAAAAAAATTAAAAACATTAAAAATTAAGAGATATCTTACAAAAAATACAGTACTTGCTAACTACAAACCTTATCTGTTAAATTCAGATTTAATTTTCATCTCTGGTCAATTACCTCTTACAAATGACGGAATAAGTTTCCCAGGAAAAATTACAATGAAATTTGATCCAATAAAGACAAAAAAATTAATTGAAATTACAACGGCAAACCTTTTTTGGAATTTAAGTGATTGCATTTCAAATGTAAAAAAAAGAATAACAGTTATTAAATGTTGTAACATCAAAGGATATTTAAATTGCGAGAACACATTTACAGATCATCCTTTAATATTAAATTTCTGCTCAAATATGATTGTAAAGGTTTTAGGTGAAAACGGCAAACATACTAGAGTAGCGGTTGGGGTATCAAGTTTACCAATGAATTCATCAGTTGAAATAGAAGGAATATTCTCTATATCATAGTAGTCTATGCATTTAGAATCAATCTCTTCAATTAAAGTTGCAAAAGAATTTTGTATCGAGAACTTTATAGATTCATCACCTTTTCTCGATTATAGTTTTTTTAAACTTTTAGAAGAAAGTCAGTGTACCAACAAAAGAACTGGATGGATACCCAATCACATTTTAATAAAAGAAAAAAACTCAGTTGTTGGGTTTATTCCAAATTTCAAAAAATTAAATTCATACGGTGAGTATATCTTTGATCATGTTTTTGAAAACGCACATTACCAAATCGGCTCAGATTATTTTCCTAAATATTTATCAGGAATACCTTTTACCCCAGTTACTAGATTAAAATTTATTTACAGTAAAAAAAAAATTGATAATGATCAGGTGACTAAATTACTTATAAAATTTTTAGAAGATAGCAAAATTTCGTCTTTCCATGCAAACTTTATTGACTCAGATGTTTCAAATAACCTTGAAAAGCATGCATTCGTAAAAAGAATTGGAATTCAATATCATTGGATAAACAAAGACTTTTTGAATTTCAATGATTTTCTCGATTCAATGAAAAGTAGGAAAAAAAAAAATATTTTGAAAGAAAGAAAATTTCTTAGAGAACAAAATATTAATTTTGTTATAAAGGAAGGTGATAATATAGACGAAAATGATATAAATAACCTATTCGAGTGTTATCTTAAAACTATTGAAAAGAAATGGTCTAGACCATATTTAAATCTCGATTTCTTTAAAGGATTAATTACAACACAAACGAAAAATAAAATAATTCTTGTCTCAGCATTTCAAGATAAACAACTTCTGGGTTGTTCAATTCATTTTCTTGGAAATGAAACTTTGTATGGAAGATATTGGGGATGTTTAAGAGAAGTTCCTTATTTGCATTTTGAACTTTGTTATTATCAGGCTATTGAATACGCTATAAAAAAAAGAATTAAAAGAATTGAAGCTGGGGCGCAAGGTGAACACAAAATTTCTCGAGGTTATTTACCAAACTTGACATTTAGTAACCACTGGTTCAATAACAAAGTCCTTGAAAGACCAATAAAAGAATTCATAAAAAGAGAAAATGAAAAAGTAATTGAGGCAGCCGATTACTTAAATAAATATTCACCCTTCAGTGAAGACAGTAATTAACTTTTTTTGACTATTAGTGAAAGATATCTTAAATTTATTGTTTTCCTTACAATAATCGATTTTAATGTTACCCATTTTGATCTGTTTACGTAACATGACTTCTGATAAAGGTACCTTTATTTTATCCTGAATAACTCTTGCCATTGGTCTTGCTCCATTGATTTTATCAAAACCTAAGTCTAAGATTTTGATTTTAGCCGATTCACTAACATTTAAACTAATATTTTTGTCAATAAGCAATGAGTCTAGTTCCATTAAAAACTTATCGACTACTTTCATTGAATTTTGTTTACTAAGCATATTAAAATTTACTATTGAGTCTAATCTGTTTCTGAACTCAGGACTAAAAAATTTTGAAATGGCTTTCTGGTTATCATTTTTGTCACTTTCGCCCAAAAAACCAACTTTTTCCTTAACAATTTCTTCAGCACCAATATTGCTTGTCATAATCAAAATAACATTGGTAAAATCAACTTTTTTACCAAGATGATCAGTTAACCTTCCGTAATCCATAACTTGCAACAAAATATTAAATAAATCAGGATGAGCTTTTTCTATTTCGTCTAGCAGAACAACAGAGAAAGGATTCTTATCTACTGAATCCGTTAGCAAACCTCCTTGATCAAAACCCACATATCCTGGGGGAGCACCTATAAGTTTTGAAACACTGTGTCTTTCCATATACTCGGACATATCAAATCTTACAAAATTCATCTTCATAATATTTGCAAGTTGTCTGGTAAGCTCGGTTTTTCCTACACCTGTTGGTCCAGCAAATAGAAATGATCCAATAGGTTTATCTTTATTTCTTAACCCAACTTTTGATAGTTTAATAGAAGACGATACAATTTTAATAGCTTTATCTTGACCAAAAATTAAAGTTTTTAAATCTCTTTCTAGATTTTTAAGTTTAGATCTGTCATCAGATTTAATACTACTTTCAGGAATATTAGCTATTTTTGACACTGTTCTTTGAATATCATCTTTTAAAATTGTCTTAGATGATCTTTTATCATTAATTTTTACCTCAGCTGCAGTTTCATCGATTACATCTAGAGCGTTATCTGGTAATTTTAAATTAAGTAAATACTTTTTAGATAGTTTTACTGCTTCAGCTGAGCATTCTTCATCAAACTTTACTCCATGATAGTTCTCATAGTAAGGTTTTAACCCATCAAGGATTTTGATAGAGTCCTCAACTGAGGGCTCGTCAACATCAATCTTTTGAAATCGCCTACATAAAGCTCTGTCTTTTTCAAAATAGTTTCTGTATTCGCTGTAAGTGGTAGAGCCAACGCATTTAAAATTTCCCTTAGTAAGAGCTGGTTTAAGTATATTCGAAGCATCCATTGAACCAGAACTTGTGCCACCAGCTCCAATGAGCGTATGAATTTCATCTATAAATAATATGGAGTTTTCAAATTTCTGAAAAAAATCAATTACTTTTTTTAATCTTTCTTCAAAATCTCCTCTAAATTTAGTTCCAGCTAGTAAAGCTCCTAAATCTAAGGCATAAATTTTGGCGTCTAATAGAAGTGATGGAACTTCTTTTTTTACAATCTTAAAGGCCAAGCCTTCTGCTAACGCTGTTTTTCCAACGCCAGGATCACCAACAAAAATTGGATTATTTTTATTTCTTCTTGCTAAAACATGGATTGTTCTATCGATCTCTTTTGATCTTCCAATTATTGGATCAATTTTACCGTTGACAGCCTTCTTATTCAAATCAACACAATATTTTTCTATGGCATCATTATTGTTATTCTTACTGCTAGGTACATCATTCGTAAAATCTTCAGTGTTTTCCGAATCTTCGTCCTTTTCTAGTCCATGGGACAGGTAATTCACTACATCTAATCTATTTAAATTTTCTTTTTGAAGAAAATACACTGCGTGCGATTCTCTTTCGCTAAAAATTGCTACTAAAACATTTGCTGCATTAGCTTCTTCCTTTCCAGAGGATTGAACGTGAATAACTGCTCTCTGAATAACCCTTTGAAAACCTAATGTCGGTTTTATGTCCGAGTCTGAAGAATTAGTTGTAAGTTCTTTAAGATTATCTCCAACAAAATTCTCAAGATTCTTCTTGAGATTTTTTATGTCAACAGTACAAGCATCCATTACTTTTAATACATCATCATCATCTAGCATAGAAAGAAGAAGATGCTCTAATGTCATATACCTGTGTTTAAATGACTTGGCGCATTTTTGAGTTCTTTGAAGAGTTTTTTCTAATTCATCTGATATCATCAATCTGGTTCCATTATACATTTAAGTGGATGTTGGTCACTTTTTGCTTTTTTTAAGACTGTTTCAACTTTGGTTTCAGCTATCTCTTTTGTAAATATACCGCAAATACCTGACCCTTTCTTATGAACCATAAGCATTATATTAACGGCTTCGTTTTCATTTTTTCTAAATACAACTCTCAATAATTTAACAACATATTCCATAGGAGTATAATCATCATTTAATAATATAACTTTATAAAGCTTCGGTTTTTTAATTAGAACCTTTTCTTTTGTTGCAACTCCAGTAGATTGAAATTTATCTTCATTTGTCATTTTTAAGTGCCCTAATATTAAATTAGAAAAAACCTTTCTATTTTTCAACTAAAATTTTTTTAGCAATCTCAGAATCAAACTCATTTATGACTGACTTTACTTCCTCTAATTGTCTGCAAAGTCCATTGTAACTTTTTGACTCGCACCTTAAAACAATACTAGGCTGGGTGTTTGAAGCCCTTAGAAGCCACCACCCATCTTTGGACACAACTCTTAATCCGTCTATATCGATGATTTTTTTTTGTTTTTTCTTTTGACTATCTGAAATTTTTTTTATCAATTTAAACTTTTTATCATCATCACAATCAATTCTAATTTCAGGTGTATTATAAGCATTTGGAATTTCGTCAATAATTTGTGAAAGCTTCTTGGATGTTGAAGTTAAAATTTTTATCAACTCTACACTGGCAAATAGTGCGTCATCAAATCCATAATTTTCTTTGAAAAAAATATGTCCACTCATTTCTCCAGCAAGATCGGCGCTATATTTTTTCATATTGACCTTTACGTGACTATGACCTGTTTGAGAAATTATTGAGTTTGCTCCTGCTTTTTCAACTTCATCAAATAATATTTGACTACATTTAACATCACCAATTATAGTCGCATTTTTGTTTTTTTGAATTAGACTTTTTGCTAATATTAGCAACAGGATGTCTCCTGGAACAATTCTGCCTTTGTCATCAACAACACCTATTCTGTCGCCATCTCCGTCAAAGGCAATTCCAAGATCAAACTCGTTTTTTAATATTTCATTTTTACAAAATATTAAATTTTTTGGATCTGAAGGGTCTGGGTGATGATTGGGAAAGTCTCCATCAATCTCACAGAAAAGCAACTTTTGATTGCCTTCAATTTTCCTTGAAAGATCTTTCATAACTTTTCCAGCGGAACCATTTCCCGAGTCCCATACAATATTTATTTTTTTTTCTTGAGAATAATTTTTAAAAATATTTTTTATATATTCATCATGAAAATCTATTTTTTTTCTCTCGGCATTCACATCATCCAAAAAATAATCTTGAGCTTTATTTTCCATTAATTTAAGGTCCTCGCCATAAAATGGAGCATTATCCAAAACAAATTTAAAACCGTTATAATCCTTTGGGTTATGTGATCCAGTTACCATAATTCCACCTGCGGAATTGTTATTTATACAAGAAAAATAAAGAAGAGGAGTTGGAACCAGGCCAATTTCACAAACATTTGCTCCTGATTCTAGAATTCCACATATTAAACTTTCCTTTAGATCATTCGATGAATGTCTTCCGTCATAACCAACATTAATAGTATTATTTTTTCCAACTGTTAAACCAAATAAATTCCCAATTACTCGAGCGTCTTTTTTTAAGAGTGTTCTGCCATATATTCCTCTAATATCGTAAGATCTGATAATAGAACTATCGAATTTATGCTTTAAATTAGAGATCATTCTTTTCGACCAATAGAAAAATATTGGAATCCATTTTCTCTTAACTCTTTAGGGTTATATATATTTCTTAAATCTATAATTATTTTTCTTTTTAATAATTTTTTTAGTTTCTTCATATCTAACGCTCTAAACTGATTCCATTCGGTAAGAATTACTAAGCCATCAGACTCATCACAAGCTTCATAAGCACTTTTACACCAGATAATTTTATCTTTAAAACTCGATAAGTATTTTTTTGCTTCTGACATACCTTCAGGGTCGAATACTTTTAACAAACAATTTTGTTTTAAAAGAGATGGAATTATGTCTAAACTAGGGCTATCTCTCATATCGTCAGTGTTAGGTTTAAAAGTTAAACCAAGTATTGCAATGACTCTATGAATTGAAGATGTTTTAGGAATAGCCTTTAAAATTTTTTTATGCATTGATTTTTTTCTTTTTTTATTGCTTTCAACAACGTGTTCAATCAACTTAAGTCTAGACTTGTAATCTTGAGCTGTCTTGACAAGGGCTAATGTATCTTTTGGAAAACAAGATCCACCATAACCTGGCCCAGGATGTAAGAACTTTTTTCCAATCCTTCCATCCAGCCCAATTCCAATTGAAACATCACTAACATTTGCTCCAACTTTTTCACATAAATCAGATATTTCATTTATAAATGTTATCTTGGTTGCCAAAAAAGAGTTGGCTGCATATTTAATTAATTCTGCAGTTTCTCTTTTGGTGAATAAAATAGGAGTTTCTAATAAATATAATGGTCTGTAAAGTTCTTTTAGAATGCTTCTAGCTCTTTCTTTTTCACAACCTATAACAACTCTATCAGGTCTCATGAAATCATTTATGGCTGAGCCCTCTCGCAAGAATTCAGGGTTGGACGCCACGTCGAAATCAATATTTGGATTTATTTTTTTTATAATATCATAAACTTTTTTTCCAGTTCCGATCGGGACAGTCGACTTATTTACAACAACAGTATAATTTTTTAAATTTTGAGCTATTTCTTCTGCTGCAGCAAAGACATAACTTAAATCTGCATGACCATCGCCTCTCCTAGAAGGTGTTCCAACAGCTATAAAAATTGCTGAAGAGTCATTCATTGATTTAGAAAGGTCCGTTTCAAAAAACAACCTTTTTTCATTTATATTTTTTTCAACAAGTTCTTTCAAACCAGGTTCATAAATCGGGATTACCCCTTTTCTCAATTTATTTATCTTATCAATATTTTTATCTACGCAAACAACGTTTACACCAAACTCTGCAAAACATGTTCCTGAGACTAAACCTACATATCCAGTTCCTACAATTGTAATTTTCATATACTTCTTAATATTTTTTTTAAATTATTTTTAATTTCATTATCATTTAAACCAAATTTTAGATTGGCTTCTATAAACCCTAATTTGTTTCCACAGTCAAATCTATCTCCATCAAATTCAGTTCCATATAAACCTGGAAACTTTATCAAAGAAATTAAACTATCTGTAAGTTGGATTTCATTTCCAAAACCTCTCTTTTTTTTGTCCAATTGATCAAAAACTCTAGAGTTCAATATGTATCTTCCTACAACTGTCAAATTTGATGGAGCATCGGAGGGTTCTGGCTTTTCGACTAAATTATTTATAGAATAAAAACTTTTAAACTTTTCTTTCGTTTCAATCACTCCATATTTATAAGTTTCTTTTCTAGGAACTCTTTCAAGCCCTACCACTGAACCTCCATTCGTATCTTTATAAACTCCAATTAACTGTTTTATAGCAGGCTTTTGTGAAAGAATAATATCATCTGGAAGGATTACTGCAAAATTTTCGTCATTTTCTATAAATTTTTTTGCACACCAAACCGCGTGACCTAATCCTTTTGGTTCATCCTGCACTACGTAAGTAAATTGACCTAACTTGTTTTGACTTTGGATGGTTTTAAGTTTATCTCTTTTTTTTTTTTTTTTAATATATCTTCTAAAATAATTGATTTATCAAAATGCTCAATTATTGAATTTTTTTTTGATGAAGTAACAAATATCATTTCATCTATCCCAGCTTTTGATGCTTCGATAACGGCCCACTCTAGAATTGGTCTGTCTAAAATTATTAACATTTCTTTCGGGATTGTTTTTGTTGCAGGTAAAAATCTTGTACCTAAGCCAGCTATAGGAAATACTGCTTTTCTAATTTTTTTAATCATTGAATCAAAAGGTTAAAGAAAAAAAAAAAAATCTCAACCTAAAAGAGTTTCTCTTGCCTGGTTTAATTTTTTTGTTATCCATTCTGACCCTCCTTTATCTGGATGGTTTTTTTTCATTAACTCTTGATATTTTTTAATAATTTCACCTTTTGATGCTCCTTTGTCTAAACCTAAAATCTCATAAGCCTCCTCATCATCTATTTTTTTAGAAGAAAAGTCTGATCTTTTCTTCAAAAAAAAAAAGTTAGCGAGAAGATTAATCATGAATCTCCATCTGTATAAAATCAAAAGAATTGCTGGTATAACTGTTATGACTTGTGGAAATTTTGTCATAATTAATAAAACTGTTATTGATAAAATAATAACAATTATAAATTTTATGTTCTTCTTAAATCGTTCTTTTGAGTCGTGTATGAATTCTGTAAATAAAACAAGTAAAATTGTTGCTAATATAATCCCAAAAATAATATAATATATCATTCAACCACCTAATATATGAAAAAATATAAACTTTTATATTTCGTAAGTGAAGATGAATATTTTTTATCTCATAAAATTGATCAGGCTAGTTCTGCATTAAGAAATAATTATGAAATACTCTTAGTAAGTAATTTTACAAATAATGAAAAGAAGATACAGAAGCAAGGATTTAAAACAAAAAATTTAAATTTTGACAGAAAATCAGTTAACCCTTTTAGTGAACTAATTTGTTTTATTCGTTTCTGTATTATCATTTTTTCTTATAAACCAGATATTATTCAAAGCATTGCACTAAAACCAATATTATATAGCACATTAATTTCGAAACTCCTTAAAGATACTAAGATAATATTATGTGTTGTTGGACTGGGATACTTATTTATAAATGAAAATTTTATGACAAAATTTATTAGAGCAGTTTATATATTTCTTGTAAAAAGTTTTCTACGGACAAAAAACACTATATTTATTTTTCAAAATAAAGATGACAAAAAAGTTTTTGACGAAAAAAAAATCATTAAAGACTCCAAAACAAAAATTATTATGGGTTCAGGTGTAGATACAGAAAAATTTAGAAAAATTAAAGTAAAGAAGATTTATGATTTAATATTTCATTCCAGAATTTTATACGACAAAGGGTTTATGGAATTAATGAACGCCCTTAAAATTTTAAAAGGAAAAGGAAAAAGAAACGTCACATTGTTGGTTGTCGGTTCTCCTGATAAAAGTAACAGATCTTCAATTGATGTTCAAAAATTAGAGCATTGGCATGATGAAAAACTCATTATTTGGAAGAAAAAACAAGATAATGTTATTCCATTTCTTCAAAAATCTAAGATAGCTATTTTACCCTCTTACAGAGAAGGCCTTCCCAAAGCACTTCTAGAGGCAGCAAGTTGTGAGATACCAATTATTTCAACAAATGTAGTTGGATGTAGAGAAATTTGTGTAAATAACCTGAATGGAATTTCGGTTCCTGTAAAAGATAGCGTGTCCTTATCTAATGCGATTGAAAAAATATTATCCAATCCAAGACTTTCTAATTATTATGGCAAAAATGGTCGTAAGTTAATCAAAAATAAATTTTCAAACGCTATAGTTCAAAAACAATTTTTGAAAATTTACAAGGAGGTCTAATTAAAATAAGCCTTGAATATTTCCAGTAGAGTCTATTCTTACTTCGTAGGCAGCTGGTTTTTTTGGAAGTCCGGGCATTGTCATTATATCTCCTGCTATTGCAACTATAAATTCAGCGCCTGCAGACAATCTTATTTCACGAATCTGTATATCATGACCGGTTGGTGCACATTTTTTTTTCGGATCAGTACTAAAGCTGTACTGAGTTTTAGCCATACAAACTGGAAAATGATCAAAACCCAACTTTGATATTTCATCTAGTTTTTTTGATGCTGAAGCAGAAAACGTAACATTTTCTGCACGATAGATCTCTTTTGCAATTTTTAAAATTTTTTCCTCCGGCTTTTCATTGTCATCATATAAAAATTTTAAATTGGAATCTTTTGTTTGAATAATTTGTACTACTTCCTCAGCCAGTTTAGATGCACCTTTTCCTCCATCTTTCCAGTGCTCCGCCAAAATAGCCGTGACTCCTACTTCCTTACAAACCCTCTGAACTGTGGCAATTTCATTTTCTGTATCAGTTGGGAACCTATTTAGTGCTACTACAGAAGGTATTCCAAACTTGGAGATATTTTCTATATGCCTCAGTAAATTAGGCAACCCATCTTGAACTGCTTTTAAGTTTTCCTCACCTAATTTCTTAACATCTGCATTACCATGAAGCTTCAAAGCCCTGACAGTGGCGACAACAACCGCCACAGATGGGGACAGTCCGGTTTTTCTGCATTTAATATTTAAAAATTTTTCAGCGCCGAGATCAGCTCCAAAACCAGCTTCAGTAACTACATAATCGGCTAACTTAAGTGCTGTTTTAGTAGCAATAACGGTATTGCACCCATGAGCAATATTTGCAAAAGGACCTCCATGAATAAATGCTGGATTATTTTCTAATGTTTGGACCAAGTTAGGTTGCAGAGCATCTTTAAGTAAAACCGACATAGCACCGTCAGCTTTTATATCTTTGCAAAAAATTGGTTCCAAATCTCTTGAGTAACCAATAATAATTTTTCCTAATCTTGAAGTCAAATCTTCAAAATTTTTTGCTAAACAAAGGATTGCCATTACTTCCGATGCAACAGTAATATCGAAACCATCCTCTCTTGAAAAACCATTTGAGATTCCTCCTAATGAATTGGTAATTGATCTTAGCGCTCTGTCATTCATATCAACGACTCTTCTCCATGTTACCCTTCTACTGTCAATTTTGGGTTCAATATTCCAGTAGATATGATTGTCGACCATGGCTGACAAAAGCATATGTGCAGAAGTTATTGCATGAAAATCACCTGTAAAATGTAAATTAATATCCTCCATGGGTACAACTTGAGCATAACCTCCTCCTGCTGCACCACCCTTCATTCCAAAACAAGGTCCTAAGCTAGGTTCACGCAAAGCAACCATTGATTTTTTCCCAATATAATTCAATCCATCATTCAGTCCTACAGATGTCGTTGTTTTACCCTCTCCAGCAGTAGTAGGGGTCATCGCTGTTACAAGAATTAATTTTCCGTCTTTTTTTTGATTAATTTGTTGAATATATTCCGAATTTAATTTCGCTTTGTAATGACCGTAGGGTACTAAATTTTTTTCTTCAATAGAAAGTTTTTCCGAAGCCAGTTTAGAAATCGGAAGTTTATTTGCCATTCTAGCAATCTCTAGGTCTGATTTATAATCACTCATCTTTACTACTCCACTAAAAAAATTCGTTTAATTGATTTGATCTACATTTTTTAATATTTAAAATATCTATCATATCATTTTTTATTGATAATTCCTCTAAAAATTTATTTTGTAGTTGATATGCTTCCATTTCCTTATATGCATTCTCAATATTTAAATCATTTTGAAAAGAGTGAATAATTTCATGAAGCAGAATGGATTGGTTACATAAATTATTTAAATTTATTGAAGATATTAAAATTCCGTCTTTTTCTGAAAAAAATGCAATTACTGGACATTTTCCTCCACAAGCAATCTCTTGAATTTCTCTTTCCTCAACAATGTTTACGGGAAAATCAAATTTACTTACGTCGTAGTTTGTGTTAATAGATATCCATTGTAATAAAATATTTATCAAATCTTTTAGTGTCATTAAATTCCTGTTATGAAAGATCCCTCTACTATTGCTGCAGAAATATTATTAAATTTGAAATGTATAAACTTTAGTCCAGAAAAACAATTTAAATTAACTTCTGGGAAAAAAAGTCCGATTTACTGCGACTGCAGAAGAATTATATCGTTTCCAAAAGAAAGAAAAAAATTAATTGACTTTGGGATAACTAAAATTAGACAGATACCTAAATTTAAAAGTATTACTAATGTGGCTGGAGGAGAATCAGCTGGAATTCCTTTTGCTGCCTTTTTATCTAGTAAGCTAAACTTACCAATGACTTACATAAGAAAAGAAAAAAAAAAATTTGGAAAAAACTCTCAAATAGAAGGATTGTTAAATAAAAATGATAAAGTACTACTTGTAGAAGACTTGATGACTGATGGAGGTAGCAAAATAAATTTTTTGAAAGCTCTTAATGACATTGGTGCAAATATAGTAGCAATGTTTGTAATTTTTAATTACGGCGTAATAAAAGATAAATATCATTTTAAAAATAAAAAAATAGATATTATTTCTCTTACTAATTGGGATTCAGTTTTAAATGTTGCTTTAAACAGAAAATTATTAAATGACAAAGAAGTAAAAATAGTTAGAGAATTTTTAGTCAACTTTAAAACTAAAAATTAGAGATTTTTCCTTTAAATGTTGTGCTGTTAGATGCTAGTTTACTCCGCTCAATAAAGCCTGAATTAAAGCCTATTCTTCCTGAAATAACAGCCAACTTCATGGCCTCAGACATTTTAATCGGATCAAATGATCTAGCAACAGAAGAGTTTAACAAGACTCCGTCAAAACCCATTTCCATAACTTTAGAAGCGTCACTTGGTTTACCTATTCCAGCGTCTACAAAAATTTTTCCAGAACACATTTTTCTTATAATTTCTAGATTATGTTTATTTCTAACTCCGAGACCTGATCCAATAGGAGATATTAAAGGCATGACTACTTCACAACCTAAGTCCTCTAATCTTTTACAGAGTATTGGATCATCAGAACAATACGCAAAAATCTTAAATTTTTTTTTGAGCAAAACTTTACATGTATCATATAATTCTAGCGGGTCTGGTAATAAATACTCTTTATCGCTTATCAGCTCTAATTTTATCCAATTAGTTTTTAATGTTTCTCTAGCAAGTTCAGCTGTAAGTATTGCCTCTTTTTTTGTATAACATCCAGCTGTATTCGGTAAAAGTGTGAATTTCTTGTCAATTTGACTTAAGAAATTATTTTTAACTGTTAAATTAAGTCTACGAATTGCCAGAGTTATTATTTCTGCTCCAGAAGATTCTAATGACTTATTCAAAATATTAATATTAGGATAGAGAGCAGTTCCCATTATTAATCTTGAATCAAAGCTTTTACCGTCTAATATTAAAGAATCCGAACTCATTTTTAACCTCCAAAAAAAGGAGCTACTATTTCAATTTTGTCATTTAATTTAATTTTAGTTTTATTCCACTTAGATCTTTGTATCAACTCATTATTTACTGCTATGGCAATCATTGCCTTCGCTTCTAAGTTCCTATTTAGAAATTTTTTAATTAAATCTGACAATACAGGTTCATAAAGATCACACTCAAATTTCTTTCCATTGATAAGATAAATATTGACGCATTCATTCATAATTTTGATGATAAACCAAAAAATTATAAATTAAATCTACTTGGGGAAAAAAAATTATACTTATCCGAAATATTTTCCTCAAAAATATATTTACATATTATTTTTGTTGTCACAGGGGCTAATAAAATACCATTTCTGTAATGACCAAAATTACAAAGTATATTTGGAGAAATTTTCTCAATAGGTCCTATAACTGGATTTCCATCATAAATCGTCGGTCTTAAACCAACTTTAATTTTTTTTAGTTCCAAATCCTCTAGTTTTGGAAATGATTCCCACATAGAATTAATCAGAAAAAATAATTCATCCATTTTAATTGAACTATCATAACCTCTTTCATCTTCTGTTGCACCTATTGCAAGTATTCCATTACCTCTTGGGGCAATATATATGTTTCTAAACCAAAGATTATGGTAAAAGTCATGTGATATGGTTTTAACATCCAATGATATTCCTTTCAACGGCCTCACTGGAATATCTATTCCAAAGGAATTGAAAATTATTTCGTTACTCCATGCGCCGCATGAAATAACTACTTTTTCAAAATCTAAACATTGGTTATTAAAAACTAATTTATCTTGTTTTATAGAAATTTTACATATCTTTTTTTCGTAAATTATTTCTCCTCCTAATTTTTTTATCTCTGTAATTAAATATTTTTCTAGTAGAAGTGGGTTTACTTGATCATGATTTTTACAAAATAAAGAAGAAACTATATTTGAATTCAGGTTGGGTTCCAAACCCAATGTTTCTTGAGCGTCAAGAATTGATGTTTTATAGCCGATTTCTTCAAAAAATCTTTTTTTGAATTTTAATCTTTCTTCATCATCTTTATTTAGAGCTATCATTAAGGAATTATTATTTTTCAAACCTATTAAACTTGAGAATTTTGAATTTTTTCTATAATGATCCCAAATTTCTTTTGATTCAATCATCAAATTAAATAGCTCTTTTTCCTGGGGTTTAGCTTCAATAAGTGGCGCTAACATTCCAACAGAGGCTTTCGAAGATCCTCCTTTGACTGAGTTGGTGTCGAATATCTTAACTTTTTTTCCTTTCTTTAGAAGTTGATAACCTAAAGAGAGTCCAATAATTCCAGCGCCTAAAATTATAATCATAAACAATAGCTATAAAAATTTTTATTTTAATTTATAATATCGTTATTATATGTGAATTAGAATGACGAAATCAGATTTAAAAACTAAACTTTCAGATTTAGCATTCCAAGTTACACAAAATTCAGCCACTGAACCTCCTTTTTCTGGCGAATTTTTTAACTGCTTTGACTGTGGAATCTACAAGTGTGTTTGTTGTGGTTCTGAACTTTTTAGTTCAGATGATAAATTTAATTCTTCGACAGGATGGCCAAGTTTTCATTCTTGTATTGATAAGAACTCCATTCAAGAGATAGAAGACAATTCATTTGGTATGAAAAGAGTTGAAGTAATATGTGCAAATTGTGATGCTCACCTTGGCCATGTTTTTGATGATGGTCCAAAGCCCAATTACAAAAGATATTGTATAAATTCAGTTGCATTAAGTTTTGATAAAAATGATTAATTATAGTGAATTCTTCAAAAGAAATTTAGAGAATCTAAAACATGAAGGAAATTACAGGGTTTTTGCTGATCTAGAGAAACTGGCAGGAAATTTCCCTCAGGCTTTAAATTATAAAGACAACTCAGTATCTGAAGTGACAGTTTGGTGCAGTAACGATTATCTTGGAATGAGTCAGAATAATATAGTTCTTGAAAGCATGGCTGATGCTCTCAAAAAAGTTGGAGCAGGGTCTGGTGGAACCAGAAATATCTCTGGGACTAACCATTATCATGTTTTGCTTGAAAGAGAGTTATGTTATTTACACCAAAAAGAAGCTGCACTTCTTTTTAATTCCGGTTATTTGGCAAATCAAGCAACTCTTTCCACATTAGGAAAAAAGCTTCCTGATTGTGTTTTTTTTTCTGATGAAAAAAATCATGCTTCAATGATCCAAGGTATGAAAAATTCTTTTGCAAGAAAAGTAATTTTTAAACACAACGACTTGATAGATTTAGAAAAAAAGCTAAAAAAATACTCTAAAACTAAAACTAAAATAATAGCTTTTGAATCAGTTTATTCTATGGATGGAGATTTTTCTCCTATAAAAGAAATATGTGATTTAGCAAAAAAATATAATGCTTTAACCTTTTTAGATGAAGTTCATGCTGTTGGAATATACGGTCACAGAGGCGCCGGAGTTGCTGAAAGAGATGGAGTTATGGAAAAAATTGACATAATTCAAGGTACTTTAGCTAAAGCATTTGGTGTAATTGGAGGTTATATAACAGGTAAAAAAGAAACTGTTGATTTTATAAGAAGTTTTGCATCAGGCTTCATCTTTACTACTTCACTTCCGCCTTGTATAGCTGCTGGAGCCTATTCCTCCATTAGACATTTAAAATTTTCAACAATCGAGAGAAAAACACTCTTTAAAGTGGTAGACGAGTTAAAAATAGCTTTAAAAAAAAATAACATACCATTTATTGATAATGAAAGTCATATAATACCGGTTATAATTGGAGATCCCATTTTGTGTAAAAAAGCTAGTCAAGTATTGCTCGATAACTTTCAAGTTTATGTCCAACCAATAAACTACCCAACTGTTCCAAGGGGTAAAGAAAGATTAAGAATCACAGCATCTCCTCAGCACAACTCTAAAATGATTAAAAAATTAGTTCTTGCCTTATGTTCTATTTTCAAAAATTTAAATATTAACAAAGCCGCCTAAAATTAGATTAGGGAGATAAAATTTTCTTTTCCCATCTTTTCTTTTTAAATTGAAATACCTCACGTTTATGCAACCTAAATTCACCTTGTTGCCAAAATTCAAATTCTCTTGGAATAACCTTAATTCCTACCCAGTAATCTGGCCTTGGAACGTTGAAACCATCAAACTTTTTTTCGAATAATTTTTCTCGTTTTCTTAAATAACTCTCAGAGGGTATTGTTGAAGATTGATTGGAAGCCCAAGCACCTATTTGACTTCCTCTTGGTCTTGATGCAAAGTAATTGTCGGAAATAGATTTTTCAACAATTTGGCCTTTTCCTAATATTCTAATTTGTTTGTTGATGGACTCCCAATAAAAACACATCGATAGATTACTGTTTGATAAAAAGTCTTTACCTTTTCTACTACTTAAATTAGTAAAAAAAACAAACCCGTCGTTTAGAATAAGTTTTAGCAAAACCATTCTTATACGAGATTGACTCTCTGAAGATGAGCCTAAGGCAAAAGCTGTGTGGTCAAAAGGATGTTTCTTTTTTGCCAAATTAAACCACAAATTAAATTTTTTAAACGGATTCATTATTTCCTTTTGGTTAGAAATATAATATAAGAGTAATTAATTGTTAATCAATAAATTTGGCAGGAGTAGATTATGAGTTCATTAGTTAACCTTAAAGGTAAAAAAGGTATTATATTAGGTATTGCCAATGATAGATCTATTGCATGGGGTATAGCTGAAAAATTAAGTGAATGTGGGGCAGAATTAGCTTTTTCATTTGTTAACGACTCTATAAAAAAACGTGTGGTTCCCCTGGCGGAAAAATGTAACTCGAATATTGTTCTAGAATGCGATGTTAGTTCTGAAGACAGTATCGATAACTTTTTTAGAGAAATACATCATAAATGGAGTTCATTTGACTTTCTTGTACATTCAATTGCTTTTTCTGATAAAGACCAACTCAAGGGAGATTATGTTAACACTTCAAGAAAAAATTTTATAAATACCTTAGATGTTTCATGCTATTCTTTTACGGCTCTGTGTCAAAGAGCACAAAATTATATGACATCAGGTGGACAAATATTAACTCTTTCATATCTAGGCGCAGAGAGAGTCATGCCACATTATAATGTAATGGGTATTGCTAAAGCAGCTTTAGAAACAAGTGTAAAATATCTTGCTGTTGATCTAGGGAAAAAAAATATAAGAGTAAATGCTATTTCTGCAGGTCCTATAAAAACGTTAGCTGCATCAGGTATATCTGACTTTAGATATATTTTAAAATGGAACGAATATAATTCACCTTTAAAAAGAGTTACTTCAATTGAGGAGGTAGGTAAAAATTCTCTTTACCTTCTCTCGGATTTATCCTCAGGTGTAACTGGAGAAACAATCCATGTCGATTGCGGGTATCACGTGGTTGGAATGAAATCTGTAGACGCACCTGATATTACTGTAGAACGTTAACTATGACTGGAAATTCACTTGGTCAAATTTTTAAAGTTACAACATGGGGAGAAAGCCATGGAACTGCAATAGGCTGTGTGGTTGAAGGTGTGCCATCCAATTTAAAAATAAATGAAAAGTATATACAGGGTTTTCTAGATAAAAGAAAACCTGGTCAATCAAAATTTACTACCCAACGAAAAGAAAAAGATGAAGTAAAAATATTATCAGGTGTTTTTGATGGAAAATCTACAGGCACCCCAATTTCATTAATTATTTTCAATTCAGATCAGAAGTCTAAAGATTACGATGATATCAAAGATAAATTTAGACCTGGGCATGCCGACTATACATATCAAATGAAATATGGAATTAGAGATTACAGGGGTGGAGGAAGAGCATCAGCCAGAGAAACAGCTATGAGAGTTGCAGCTGGAGCAATTGCAAATAAAATACTTGGAAATAAAATTAAAATCAGAGGGGCACTAATTCAATTAGGAACTCATAAAATCAATTTTAAAAACTGGAATTGGAATGAGATTCATAAAAACGACTTTTTTTGCCCAGATAAAAAAATAGTAAAGACTTGGGAAGATTATCTTCTTAAAATTAGAAAAAATGGATCTTCCGTTGGTGCAATCATACAAATAACAGCGTCAGGCATTCCTCCTGGTTTAGGAGAACCAGTTTTTTCAAAGATAGATGCATTGCTTGCGCAAGGCATAATGAGTATTCCGGCTGTCAAAGGAGTTGAAATAGGAAATGGTTTTAAAAGCGCAAGTTTAACAGGTGAAGAAAATGCTGACGAAATAAGATACTCAAATAAAAAAGTTACTTTTGAATCCAATAATTCTGGCGGTACGTTGGGCGGTATTTCTTCTGGACAGGATATTATACTAAGATTTGCAGTCAAACCTACAAGTTCTATTTTAACAAAAAGAAAGACAATAGACTTAAAAAACAAAAATACCTCAATAACGACTAAAGGAAGACATGATCCTTGTGTGGGTATTCGAGCAGTCCCTGTTGGTGAAGCAATGGTTGCAATTACACTTGCCGATTTATTTTTGTTAAATCAAAAAATAAAATATTAATATTTTAGATAAACAAAAAACTCCTTGTTACCTTTTTGTCCTAAAATTGAACTCTCTAAAATTTCTATGTGATTATGATTAAAATTCGTTTTGAACCATGATTCTAAATCTTCACATACTTTTCTGTGGATTAATGGGTCTCTGATGATACCACCCTTACCAATCTCTTCTCGCGAAACTTCAAATTGTGGCTTAATCAATGAAATTATTTGATAACTTGGTTTAAGAAATTGTTTTAAAGAGACAAAAATTTTTTTCACAGATATAAAACTTACATCACAAACAATTACATCGACATGCTCAGGTATATTTTTTTTAGATAAACTTCTAGCATTTGTTCTTTCCAATAATGTAACTTTATTTGAATTTCTTAATTTCCAATCAAATTGACCGTAACCAACATCAACAGCATATACCTTCTCAACTCCACCGTCTAAAAGTACGTGAGTAAAACCACCTGTTGAACAGCCAATATCGATGCAAACTTTGTTATTCATAGAAAGATCAAGTTTTGTTAATGCATCACTGAGTTTTTTCCCTCCTCTTGAAACCCAATGGTAATCTTTTTTTTTTATTTTAATAATGGTGTCACTATTTATAATTTTCCCAGGTTTAGCCACTCTGATATCATTTACAAAAACGTTACCCTCCATAATTAATGCTAAAGCTTGATTTCTAGAATCTACCATTTTCAATTCTGCCAAAACCCTATCAATTCTTAATTTGTTTAAATTGTTGGGAACTTTTTTAATTAAAAACATTATTTATTTCTAGAAATTACAAAATTTGTTAGCTTTATGATATTTTCAGCTT